>Ga0315899_10000254_pt1 | contig 66019 bp, 40 predicted proteins | sample LakEriMetagenome_2_FD_203518 | JGI IMG/M metagenome (GOLD analysis project Ga0315899, IMG submission 203518) | Freshwater fungal communities from buoy surface, Lake Erie, Ohio, United States - Buoy 4 MA112 | ecosystem: Environmental > Aquatic > Freshwater > Lake | place: USA: Lake Erie, Ohio... | reverse complement strand
ACGGCAGACGCTGGCACGGCAGACGCTGGCACGGCAGACGCTGGCACGGCAGACGCTGGCACGGCAGACGCTGGCACGGCAGACGCTGGCACGGCAGACGCTGGCACGGTGCGGTTGTGTGCCCCCCGTCGATGCTATCATCATGGACCCATTCGACCGACTCCCCCCTTCAACCTTTTTGTGAAGTCTGTATGCGGCCCCATCCTCATTCGATGCGCCACGGCGTCCGGCCGGATGTGCCCAAGTCCCCCGTCACCCGGGAGAGTTTGCGGGAACTCTGGCAGTTTTTTGGCTATCTGGCCCCGTACCGCTGGGGCTTCGCGCTGGCCTGGTTTTGCCTGCTGATCACTGCTGCGTGCGGGCTGGCGATTCCGTGGGTGGGAGGACGGCTCATCGATACGGCCCAGCACGGGCTCGAGTCGGGGGGAACTGGTTCCGGGGCGTTGACCCAACTGGCCTGGATCCTGGCGGGGGTGGTGCTGATTCGCGCTCTGTTTCAGGCTTTGCAGATTGTCTGGAGTGGCCGCCTGGGGGAACAGACGATGTGCGACCTAAGGCGGGATACCTACACGCGGGTGATCCAGCTCCCGATGGGGTTTTTCGCCCAGCGGCGTGTCGGCGAACTGACCAGCCGCATTTCGGGCGACCTGTCGCAGATCCAATCGACTCTTGTCTCCTCCATTCCCCAGTTCCTCACCCAGCTGGTGACTCTCGTGGGGTCGGTGGTGCTGCTGGCGATCACTTCTCCCCGGCTCACCGCGATTGTGCTGGTGCTGGTCCCGGTGGCGGTGGTGACCGCACGCATGTTCGGGCACAAGGCCCGGGCCCTCGCGCGGGAATCGCAGGACCGCCTCGCCGAAACCAACGTCGTGGTGGAGGAATCTCTGCAGGGAATCGGCACGGTCAAGGCGTTCGCCCGGGAGGATTACGAGACCGAACGGTACTCGCAGGGGCTCGACCGGGTGTTGACGGCGGTGGTCCGCGGAACCCGGCATCAGGCGGCCTTCTCGGCCGCCATGTCGCTGTTTTTCATGGGGATTTTGGGAAGCGTGCTGGTCTATGGCTGTCATCTGATCCAGTCGGGCGAACTGACGGTGGGGCAGATGTCGCAATTTCTGCTGTATTCGATGTCGGTGTCGATCACGGCCGGTCAATTGGCACGGCTTTACACCGAGCTGCAGCGCATGCTGGGGGCCACCCAGCGGGTGCGCGAACTGCTGCGCGAGCCAACCGAGCCCGATCCCCTCGTGGCCCGGAGAGGAGCATGGACGAAAGGCCCGGCGACCGAATCCCCGGTCGCGGCAGCACTGCCACGCATTTTCGGCAAGGTCGAATTTCGCGACGTGGCGTTCGCCTATCCGTCGCGCCCCGAGGTGGCTGTGCTGCGGGGGTTGTCGCTGGTCGCCAGTCCCGGTCAGCGGATCGCCCTGGTGGGCCCCAGCGGGGCAGGCAAATCGACCGTGGTCTCGCTGCTGATGCGGTTCTACGAACCGCAGTCGGGACAGATCCTCATTGATGATCGCGACGTGCGTGATTATCCCCTGCGCGGACTTCGTTCGCAGTTGGCGATTGTGCCCCAGGATGTGTTGTTGTTTGGCGGGACCATCGCCGAGAACATCGCCTACGGCCGTCCTGACGCCACCCCGGACGAGATCGAACTGGCCGCCCGCAAGGCGTACGCGCACGAGTTCATCGCCGGGTTTCCGGAAGGATATCAGACGGTGGTCGGAGAGCGGGGAGTGAAGCTTTCGGGGGGCCAGCGACAGCGGGTGGCCATCGCCCGGGCCATCTTGCGCGACCCGGCCATCCTGATTCTCGACGAAGCCACCAGTTCTCTCGATTCCGAGAGTGAATATCTGGTGCAGCAGGCCCTGGAAACCCTGATGGAGGGGCGGACTTCCATCATCATCGCCCACCGTCTGGCGACAGTCCGCCGGGCCGACTGCATCTATGTTGTGCGTGACGGCGAGGTGGTCGAGGCGGGAACCCATGAAGACTTGCGGCAACACCCCGAGGGACTCTATCGGACTCTCTCGGAACTGCAGTTCACCCACGAAGTCGCCGAGTCTTCCTGACGGCGGGCCGCGGAATTCCCACACGACTGACCCGCCGCTCCGGAACACTGGCCCCCGGCCCAGGGTCCCGGCCTCGTGCTCCTGGTCAGCTGCTGCGGGTCAGGTGAGACCACGCGACAACTCGCTTGCTGACGGACCGATGTGTCGCGCGCCGCAACACCTCGGCCATCCCTTGCCATGGCTGTACGGGAGGGGGTGGGGACTTCGTCATCCGGCCCGAGAGAGGTCGCCACCCCGCTTCCGCCGGGGTGGGTTGGCTCACTTCGGGAACTCGATTTTTGGGGATGCCGATCGGCCCCCCGCTGGCTCTTGCGGACTCAGGAACCGAGTATGTCACTTCCACGTTGTGCACCACGCGGGAACGGCCGCTCTCCGGGAATGCCCTCCACCAGGGGCGACCAACTGCGCGGCGAGGCGGGACGGCCCAGAGCCGCTGCGCGACCGGTCGGCGCGGAGCAATCGTGGCCGCATCGCAGGGGGTGGGGGTTTGCGGGGTGGGTCGGCATTGTGGTCTGTATCGCGGGTCTGTTTCCGCACGGACAGCACCTCGCGGCCCAGGAAGCCCGGGTGGACGGGCATGCCGATTCGGTCCCCGAGCCTGTGGCGGTCCGCCGCTGTGGACCGGCGTGGTGTTATCCGCAGGATGGCTGGCTGGTGCTGCACATCGAGGGGACCCCCTACGAACGAGGCTGGCAGCACGGGCAATTGCTCGCCCACCAGATTGCCGGGTACGTCGCGGTGATGGCCGAGGTCCGCAGCCATCGGGACCCGCAGACCGCCTGGAACGAGACCCGCCGCCTGGTCGACGCCCTGTTCCTCCGCCGCTATGCCCCCGAACTGCTGGAAGAAATGAAGGGGATTGCCGATGGGGCCGCCGCGGCGGGGGGCAAGTTTGCCAATCGCCGTCTCGATCTGCTGGATATCGCCGTCATCAACTCGGGGGGGGAACTCGCCTTCCTGGACGACAGCCTGCGGGCCACCCCGCATGGCCTGGAAACTCGGCGGTTCGAGCGCCCCCAGTTTTCGATTCCCCGCCCCAGACCGACGGAACACTGCAGCGCCTTTGTCGCCACCGGGCCCGCCACCGCCGATGGCCGACCGGTCTTGGGCCACATCACCATGTCGAGCCTCAATGAGGTCCGCCATTTCAATGTCTGGCTCGATATCCAACCCACGATCGGTCACCGGCTGGTCTTTCAGACTTCGCCGGGGGGGATCCAGAGCGGCCTCGACTATTACCTCAATGCGGCGGGGCTGATCATCGCCGAGACCACAATCACGCAGACCCACTTCGATCCCGAGGGACAGGCACTGGCGTCCCGGATCCGGCAGGCGGTCCAGTATGCCTCGACCATTGAGCAGGCGGTCGAGCGGCTGGCCGACCGCAGCAACGGGCTCTACACCAACCAATGGCTGCTGGCCGACATCAACACCAGCCAGATTGCGATGTTCGAACTGGGAACCCGCAGTTCGAGGTTGTGGCACAGCAGCCGCGAAGATTGGCTGGGAGGAACCCGCGGCTTCTACTGGGGCTGCAATACCCCCCGCTCCACCGAGGTGCTGCGGGAGACCACCCCCGATCTGCGTGGCAAGCCGGCCAATCTGGTGGTCCATCCACGCACCCGCGACAGCGCGTGGATCCGGCTCTTCGAGCAGCACCGTGGACAGATCGGCGAAGCGTTTGGATTCGAGGCCTTCACCACCCCCCCCATCGCCGCCTTTCCCGCGTGCGATGCCAAGTTCACCACGGCGGATCTGGCCCGCAAGCTGCAGAGTTGGGGCCTGTTCGGTCCGCCGTTGGGGCGCACCTGGGACCCGGCTCCCCAAGATCGCGATGGATATCCCGCGATCCAGCCCCTCGTCAGCAACGATTGGACCCTGCTGAAAGTCGACTCACCTCCGGTTGCCGACCCGGTGGGATCTCCACCGGTTGTGGCACGCATCGCAGACATCGAGACGGAATTCCAGGCCCCGCGAGTCCCCTTCGATTTTGACCATCCCCCTGCCTGGCACGGCACGTTGCTGCCAGCCGCCGATGCCGACACGTGGCTCGCCGCCGCCTTCGCTGAATACGAGAAGGTGGTGGCGCTGGAGTTGGCGCTGCAGGCCGAAGCCGATGGCCAAGCCCTGCGCACGTCCGAGAGTGACCTGCTCGATCTCGCGTTGTTCCAGCACCTCAGCGGGTGGCGGGGGGCAGTCCGCCGGTTGGGAAACGAGGTCCCGGTGCGGTCCACGCAAGCGGAGACCGCCCGCGGCGATTGGTACGACATTGCCAAGGGACAGGGGGTCTGGCTGTTGCACCGGCTCCGGCAGAAGGTCGGGCTGCCCGAGCTGCGTCGGGTCCTGGATGAATTTGGGACCCGGCATGCCGGTCAGGAGGTCTCGTCGCAGACCTTTGTGTCCCACCTGCGAGCCCATCTGGGAGACGAGACCGCCCGGTGGTTCGAGTCTCAACTCTCTCGTCCGGATCCCTTCGATGAGGAGGGAAACTGCTGGAATATTTTCAGCTTCGAGGAGCAGCCGGAACGGAGTTTGATTGTGTATGGCACCCGGCGTGATCAGGCCGCCCAACAGGAGGCGGCCGGCCTGTTGCAACGGGAAATCGGCCGGCGGTTCTCGAATGCCACCCTGCCGATCAAAGCTGACATCGAAGTGACGGAAGAGGAGTTGCGGTCCCACCATCTGCTGTTGATTGGCCGGCCGGAGAGCAATTCCCAGACCGGGGCGCTGGCTCAGGGGTTGCCGGTGCGGTTTGGCCCCAACTCGTTGCAGGTTCGGGGCCGAAACTGGATTGATCCGGCCACCGCCGTTATTTGTGCCGGCCCCAATCCGCGCAACGACCGGTTCAGCATGGTGGTGTTCGCGGGGTTGGGGGCCGAGGCCACGTGGCACGTGGTGCAACATCTGGACGCCCAGGAAGATCCTCCGGCACAGGTGCTGCTGGGACCCTCCCGGGGGCCTTTGCTGAAGTTCCGTGTGAGGCCGACCCAGGCCAGCCGCGATTCCCGATAAGCGAGCGGAGTCGTCTGGAACGGCGGGCAAAAGATCAAAAAGGCCGCTCCTGTCTGTGAACACCTGTTGATTTCAGGATTCGCTGGCTGACGCGAGGTCATGGCTCGCGAGCCCCTCGTTAAATCTGGTTTTGGCAAGCGGGATGGGCGGGGAGATTGAGCTGGGAAAAGAGCTCGCCAAACAGCGCGTCGTCGGGGCGCCGTGTTCGGGCTGCGGGGCATTCCAATGAGTTGGGGAAACGGATTCGGCGGATTCAGGACCTGCATTCAGGGTCAGGGGGCCAGGCAGACGAGACAGAACGGGCCAGCCAGCGGCGGACCGGCGCTGGATCCCCAAATCCGAACCGAGCCCCCAATCGGCAGGCTGAGCCGGATTGGCGAGGGGGACGGTCCTGGGTGAAGTGGTTTTGGATCTGCAAAACCCAGAACAGAGAGTCCAGCCGGGGGACCGATACAACGGGAAATTGCGAACTCAGGAGGGGCAAATCGGGCTCTGCTGGGGGGAGTTTGCGTAGAGGCAACCCGGCGGCCGTGATGCCACCCTGCCGCGGAGATTTGAGACCAGCGATGAAAATGGCCTGTCCCTCATCGGAGGGGCGGGCTTAAGTGGAGCCGGCACCGGTTCGCTCAGGAGTGCGGTCAGGGAAAATAGATTCCAGTCCGGAATCGGTCGGCGCTGGAATCCCGAGCGGGCGGGATCTGTTGCACGCATGCTTTGGATCTGGATCGGACAAACCGGTCAGATCGAGGGCAAAAAATTTCTTAATGCGAGAAACAAGCCATCGCTTGACAACTTCGGGAAAGCAAAATCTTTTTTAGCCTGGAAATTCGAGTCGGTTTGGTTGGGGGGATAAAAGAAATCTGCAGGATGGGTATAAAAATTTTCAGTTTTCTGTTGCAACCCGGTGGAATGGAAGATAAATTTTTACTGACCGGCTGTGGTGGCTGGTCAAGATTGGCTGGATAGACCACGAATCGTTGGTTCGAAGATTTGTGGGTCTGGCCGGATTTGTTCTTCAGGAGAGGGATGACACATGAAATTGAAGTCAGCGTTTGTGTGGCTGGCATCTGTGGTCGTGGGTCTGAGCCTGGGTCAGGCACAGGCGGCGACTTTGATGGTCGATGATTTTTCGAATCTTGGGACCGTTCCCGCCACCAACCAGTGGGGTAACGCTTCGGCCGCTGGTGTTCTGGGTGGAACACGTAACTTTACGAAGGTCGGCGGCACTGCGCAGAAGTGGCTGACGCCGTCGTCGACACCGACCCCGTCTCCGCCTGTTCCGGCGGGGACCCTGCGTCTGGAGTCGAACGGTTCGACCAACATCGCGTCGAACCAGTTCCAGTTCATGTACAACGGCAGTCCGACATCCAGCACGCCGACGTTGAACCCCAAGGTGAACGTCAGCAGCATGACCTATCTGAATGTGGTTGGGCAGTTTGCCACGAACGCGTCCACGCAGGCGATCGTCCGGTTGACCTCGGGGTCTGGCAGTGTTTCCGCGGTGACGGTGACCCAGGCCGGGTACGACAGCACCAACAAGGTCTGGCGGTTCGCTCTCTCCGGGTTCTCCCCCCTGAACAAGTCGCAATTGCAGCGGGTTTATGTTCAGTTTAACGCGTTGGGAGTCGTGAACAACATCGACAAGATTTACTTCTCGGACTACTACGTTCCTGAGCCCAGCACTTTCGCTCTGGCTGGTCTCGCAGCGGTTGGGCTGGTGATCGCCCGCCGCAAGAAGAAGTAAGCTGACTCCTGGATTCAGGCCGGCAGACACACGCGGTCTGCCGGCCTTCAGCAATTCTCAAAGAAAGATTGGCACATTCGTAGAAAGTGTCTGTGGCTGTCGGTTGGCAAGATTCTTTTCAATGCACGTTTTTGTCTTGTTATCAGGTTTTGAGGGCGAATGACAGGGTGGCCGGGATTGGAGTGGCTGCTTCTGATTTGTCGTAAAAGGTTTTCTGGCATGAGTTTCGGGTGATCCTGGAATAGTTTCAAGTCCCACATTCCGACGATCGCCGGTCGGGGTGGCCAAATCTCCTGATCGGTAGTTTGCTGGTTGCAACGCCTCTTTGGATACGATAATATTTCACTGGACCAACCACGTGAGTTGGTCAAGTGGAACCGGTCACATCACGAACTGTGGGTTCGAAAGATTGTGAGTTTGGCCGGGATTGTCTTTTCAGAGAGGGATGACACATGAAGGTGAAGTCAGCGTTTGTGTGGCTGGCATCTGTGGTCGTGGGTCTGAGCCTGGGTCAGGCACAGGCGGCGACTTTGATGGTCGATGATTTTTCGAATCTTGGGACCGTTCCCGCCACCAACCAGTGGGGTAACGCTTCGGCCGCTGGTGTTCTGGGTGGAACACGTAACTTTACGAAGGTCGGCGGCACTGCGCAGAAGTGGCTGACGCCGTCGTCGACACCGACCCCGTCTCCGCCTGTTCCGGCGGGGACCCTGCGTCTGGAGTCGAACGGTTCGACCAACATCGCGTCGAACCAGTTCCAGTTCATGTACAACGGCAGTCCGACATCCAGCACGCCGACGTTGAACCCCAAGGTGAACGTCAGCAGCATGACCTATCTGAATGTGGTTGGGCAGTTTGCCACGAACGCGTCCACGCAGGCGATCGTCCGGTTGACCTCGGGGTCTGGCAGTGTTTCCGCGGTGACGGTGACCCAGGCCGGGTACGACAGCACCAACAAGGTCTGGCGGTTCGCTCTCTCCGGGTTCTCCCCCCTGAACAAGTCGCAATTGCAGCGGGTTTATGTTCAGTTTAACGCGTTGGGAGTCGTGAACAACATCGACAAGATTTACTTCTCGGACTACTACGTTCCTGAGCCCAGCACTTTCGCTCTGGCTGGTCTCGCAGCGGTTGGGCTGGTGATCGCCCGCCGCAAGAAGAAGTAAGCTGACTCCTGGATTCAGGCCGGCAGACTTTCAGTCTGCCGGCCTTTTTTTTGGTATTTGTCGAGGCCCTTTGTCTTGTGGTCCCAGGCCTCACGCCATCCGACCAGTCGAGAAGGTTCGTTCGCCGTAGACAGCTCCCGGTTACTCAAATAGGCCCCACCTCGGGGGTGGTGACTGTCTCCCGGTTGAGTGGGACGAATGCTTTGTGCCACCAGTTGACTTGAAGGTCGAGCATCCGCGCCTCCCACGTGTGTTGTTCCAGAAGACAGCCCACGTCACGTTCCCTGGCCCACCAGTGCCCACTTGTGTGGCAGCAATTGATCGAGAGCGCGGTACACCCGTTTGTCGTCCACAACCGGTGCGGGGACACCGGGCCTCTCCGGTAGCGCGGTTTTCGGAGACCACTGCTCCGAGACATCCCGTTCACTCGACGGATCGAGCGGCCGTGCGATAACCAGACCGAGACTCGTGGGAGGCCAAGGAAAACTCTCCTTGCCCTTCGGGAGCGTCGGCTCCAGAGACTTGTCGCGCTGCCGACGTCGTATGATGTGCTGCGCCAACCAGGGCCCGCCAAATTGTGGGGAATTCTCAACGCGCACACCGGCGGCGTTGACCCCGATCCGCCGCGGTTCGACCCCGGTCACGTCCTCCGGAAACAGCCGCTAGGGACTGTCCCGCTCTGCGACATCGCCGGCCACCATTCGGGCGGCCCGCGCAATCCTCAGACGCCCGGCGTCATCCAGCCGGCCCCGCCAGGCGACGACTCGCTGGCGTGGTCCGGTCTGTGTCCGAAACGATTCGACGAGCGCCCAGCAAGCCTGACGCTTCCCGTCGCTCTTCCGCAGGTGCTGGCGCATGAATCTGGCCGGATGCTCCCGTCCAGATCCACAACGCGAAGAGGGATTTTTCAACGACATCGCGTTTCGGAAGTTTTGCCCACCCCCTGCGTGGAAACCACCACGCGCAATTCCCGGAAAATCCGCGGGGCAACTCCCGGAAAAATTTCCAGGTCGTCGATTTTCTGGCCCAACTGGGGAGGTTGAGCGAACGCTGGGCAACGTGCGATGGATCTGCTCGGGCGTGAGTGTCGGAATTGCCGCGGCATGCGCCCCTCGCCCCATCGACCTGTGGCTGGCACGGACGGTTCACTGGATGGTTGTCCGGATTTGAGTTGCCGGTCGGACGGTGCGACTGGCCGGTGACTGGCGACCTGTTTGCATGGTGTCACAGGACGCACAGCGTTGACGGGATTCGAATTGCGTTGGATTCAATCCGTTTCCGAACCGCCGGCTGGTGGCGTCGCGTCCCGGATTGTCAGGCGCTCGACTGCCAGGCGGGGGGGCGTTCCGCAGGATTTGCGGAATCTGTCTTGCAGTGGGTCTAAAATAGGCCATTGATCCATTTTCCTGGTCTGTTTCTGTGGTTGCTCAATGTCACGATTCGCTGCTCTTCAGGGGGCTCTGCAGCCCTGTCGTCAAAACCTGCTGCGGCACCCACTTTACGACCAGCTGTCCGAGTCTGGTCGCCTGCGCCAGTTTCTCGAGCACCATGTCTTCGCCGTCTGGGACTTCATGTCGCTGCTCAAGGTGCTGCAGCGGGAATTGTGTGGCACCCAGATCCCCTGGACTCCTCCCCGTTCAACCTCGGCCGCCCGGCTGATCAACGAGATTGTGACGGGGGAAGAGTCGGATCTGCATCCGGCGGGGGGCTACGCCAGCCACTTCCAGCTCTATCGCGAGGCGATGCAGCAGTTTGGAGCCGACACCTGGGCGGTCGATCAGCTGGTCCAATCCCTCCGCCAGGGAGCCTCCCTCGCAGACGCTCTGGCCAATCCCGGAATTCCCGCCGGGGCCCGCCGGTTTGTGAAGACGACCTTCACCCTGATTGACACCGGCGATCTTCCCCGGATTGCCGGCGCGTTTGCCCTGGGGCGTGAGATCCTGATTCCCGACATGTTCCGGCGGATTGTGCAGGGGTTGAACCAGGAGCTCGGAGGGGGGTTGACCAGTCTCTTGTACTACCTCGACCGGCATATTGAGCTGGACGGCGGCGCTCATGGAGCGGCCTCGGAACAGTTGATTTGCGAGTTGTGCGGGTCCGACCCCCAGGCGTGGCAACAGGCCCAGGACGGGGCACTGACGGCCCTCCAGGCCCGACTGCGATTCTGGGACGACATTATGGCGTCATTTGCCGCAGCTGAGCATCAGCCGTCGCTCGTTCCATCGCATTGAGGGTCGCGGACTGGTGGGCCGATTCGGGGCGGGTGGCCGATGCCCTCCCTGAGTCTCAGACCGTGTCCCAAACCAGAGACCTGAACCTGTGACGCACCCCAGAGTGGGCTCGTGCCCCGCCGTGCATGCCGGTTGTGTCACGAGGGCTGACGGCAGGCGGAGTGGAAATGCCTCCCGATCCCCCGAGAACGACTTGTCTCCGCCGGGAGTCGCGTCACAATTCTGCTGACCTGTGGAGAAGCTCCGCAGAGCCGTTGGCATTTTTTGAAGGCGCGGCGGTGGTTCATGAGTGCGTTCCACAGGCTCTCTGCGAGTTCCCGGCCGCGGTCGAAGGAGCATGGTGCGTGGCTCGCCCAACCCAGAAGGGTTCGAACTGGCCGGTTGCCGCTCCTGGTTTGCTGCTGGCTGTTGACCGCTTCAGTTTGGGCCGCCCCACCCGCCAAGACCCCCCTGGTCAAATCCCCACCGGTCAAATCCCCTTCTGGCACCTCTTCGACCGGGGTTTCCCGTGGAGGAAAGCCATTGCCGTCAACGACTGCGACCGATCTGGCGGTCGACGTCGTGGAGCTGACGGATGGTTCGCTGGTGCGGGGTTTGGTGCTGCATCGGAACCGGCGGGGGGATGTGTTCGTCGCGGTCGAACGCGAATGGCTTCAGGGGGCGCACTCCCATCTGCTGCACACGCTGGAAGCAGAGGAAGCGCAGACCGTTCCGCAAGCCTGGAAGGAGCTCCACGAGCGATTGAAACAGTGGCGGGCGGAGCCGGGGCTTTCCGCCAAATTGCAGTCGTTTCTCGATTCGGAACTGAACCGCGCCCATCAGGCCCGAGACCGCTCGGGCGTCAGTCCTGACGCCGTCGCCGCTCCCCAGTTCGTCGTGCTGGAGTCCCCCACGCACGGGCTGCGAAGCATTCGCCTGACATCGCCTCACCACCGCCAGATCGCGCTGCTCGCCTGGCGCGAAAACCTGGCCGATGTTTCCCTGCGAAAACCTGGCAGCCTTGAACAGGAATTGCGTCAACTGGGGTTCGAGCCCGCAGCGGAGCGAGTGAATCTGTCAGACCGGCTGACAGTACGACGGCAATCGGATCGGGAATGGCAGGCCCGGCGGGCGATTCTGGGCTACACCCAACAGCAGTCGCTGGATTTTCAGGGGACGGCCACCCGCCTGCTGCGGACGGGGCCCGACGCCCCCGTCGCCAACGCCGCCGAACTGCTGGCCGAAGCGCTGCAGGCCCAACTCTCGCAGACCCTGTCTGACCTGCTGAATCCCGAAAGTGGCGGGACACCCGCGCGCGTGCCTCCCTTCGCCGAGTCGGTCCTGGCGAACTGCCGGCGGGAAGCAGGGCGAATGCAGCTTGCTGGTTACCGGGCCACGGCCGTCCAGCTTGAGGGGGCCACGGGGCAATCCCGTGTCGACAGCCGGTTCGATGTGCGGCTCGGCCCCCAGGAGTGGGTCACCGCCTGGCAGGCGGGCCGGCAGTCGGGGAGCGTGAGGACGACTCCCGAAGCCCGGCAGCGGCTGCGGGAAGATCCCCAGGTGCGGCGGGTGTTGGACCTGCTGGCCCAGGGGGGGCTGGCGGACGACGACGGGGTGGCCAAAGCTCTGGATATCGGCCTGGCGACCCAGCAAATGCAGCAGGAACTCGACGCCGAGTTTCGACTGTTTCTGGGCCACTATGGAGTTCATTCCGAAGGGCCTCCCTTGTTTCTTCCTGAACCGTTTCTCCCCTGACCGCTTCGCTGGACCGGGACGGGTGGATCCAGAGGAATCTGTCTGGCTGGGGAGAGGGGGAACGAATGTGGTGCGAGTTGACCGCGGACAGGCGGGTCCCCGTGACCCGGTGTGTCGGCTCAATCCCGTCAATCCGCATCTTCGACACGTTGCCGAGGGGCGGTGAGTTCCAATTGAACCGATCAGATCCAACCGATATGTTGGAGACTCAAGGTTCCGCGGGCCCCATCCGCGAGTCGAGATTGTGGGCCACACCGGGAGCGATGGGCGGAGAACTTCCCCGCCGGCCCCCTGGTTCGCAACCTCCGTACCCAGCCAGAATTTTGAGCGCAGAGCCATGTTGACCATCGACGCGGACCAAGGACTCCGGTTTTGTGACGGACTGTCCCGTCGGCGTTTCCTGGAAGTCGGTTCGCTGAGCGTGTTCGGGTTGTCGCTGGCGAATCTGCTGCGCCGACCTGCGCTCGGGGCGGATTCGGCGGGACGGGCGGCACGGTACACCTCACCCCGGTCTGTGATTTTGATCTGGCAGCACGGGGGCCCGTCGCAGCTGGATACCTTTGACATGAAGCCCGAGGCGGCGCGTGAGGTGCGGGGGCCTTATCAGCCGATCGCCTCGTCGCTGCCGGGTCTGGATGTGTGCGAACTCTGCCCCGAACAGGCGAAGGTGATGGATCGCTGTACGGTGATCCGCAGTTTTTCGCACGGCAATGGAGATCACTGGGCGGCCGCCCACTGGATGCTGACGGGCCGGACCGGGGCCAACGGATCGGACCGGATTCCCCGGCAACCGTCGATGGGGGCGGTCGCCTCGCATCTGCTGGGTCCGCGGGCGACCGGTTCGCTCGCCTCGGTGAACATGAATGATGGCGGGTTTGGCTTTCATGGGGCGGCGTGGCTGGGAGTCTCGCACAATCCGTTCGGGTATGGCGACTACAGCTACGGCAACGAGGCGGGGAAGCTGCCCACCGGGGATGACAAGAGTTTCTCGCTGGTCGAGGGGTTGACCTCCGACCGGCTGTCGACCCGTGTGGGGCTGCAGCAGCGGCTCGATTCGCTGCGCCGCCGGATGGAGACCAATCCCACCTTCCGGCAGCTTGACTCGGTCGATCAGCAGGCGCTCGACATCGTGATGTCGGGCAAGGTGCGCGAGGCGTTTCAGCTCGATCGGGAAGACCAGAAGACCCGCGACCGCTACGGCAGCGGCTGGGGGGCGCAGGCCCTGTTGGCCCGCCGGCTGATCGAGGCGGGGGTGCGGTATGTGTCGCTGAACACCGGGTACTGGGATGACCACGGCAATCTCAAGGGGGCCCTCGATGACAAAATGCCCCGACATGATCGGGCGGTGGGGGTGCTGATTCAGGATCTGGCCGAGCGGGGCATGCTCAACGACACGCTGGTCATCTCGGCCGGTGAGTTCGGGCGGACCCCGGTCATCAACAAAGATGCGGGGCGTGATCACTGGCCGCAGGCGCAGAGTGTGTTGCTGGCGGGAGGGGGTTACCGTCATGGGCAGGTAATCGGCAGTACCAATGCGAAGGCCGAGTATCCCACATCGCGCCCTGTGAGCGTCGAAGATTTCTGTGCCATCGTCTACCACACTCTGGGTTTGCGGGTCGACGATACGCTGGTCGATGCCCGGTCGGGACGCCCGCAACATCTGGTTCCCGGCGGCGAGGTTCCTCGCGAATTGCTCTAGTTCGGCGACGGTAGTCGCAGATTTCTGCCGGGTGTGAATATCGCCCTGGCGAACGAGGCTGCTAATTTTCGCCGTGCGAACGGGGTGGCGGAGGGCATTTGTCCAGACGCCCCAGGGACCGGTACGACGCAGTCGCTGTTCTGACTGGCTGCTGATCTTGCTTTGGCAGAGGTGAGACAGCCTGTCTGCGGCAGTGGGACGGCGTGTCCCTCGGCATCCGGCCCCCACAAGTCCCCCTTTGAACACACTGCACCGCGTTGTGCGGCCAGCGCTCTGGACGGAACCAGAAACGGGCTGTGTGGCGGTGACCGATGCCCCCCGGTCCCCCGCAGCCATCAAGATGATTTTGTGGTGGGCAATCGGGAGATACCCATGTTGAAACGGATTCCCTGGCAGGCGTTGGTCTGCCTGACAACCGGCGTCGCTCTCGGGTTGTGGCTGGCGCGGGCTGAAGTCCCGGTCACCGCCCAGAGTGCGGCGGAAGAGTCGGGGGCCACCCCCGTGCGGCAACTGCCGTTGTCGGCTGGTGGGGGGGCCGCCTGCTGCGACCAGCCCCGCACCGCGGGCAGTTCCCTGGCCCTCGCCGCCGCACCGGCACTCCTGGCCAGCCACAATGCCGCCGTGCTGCAGAAACAGGAAGCGGCCGGCCAGAAGCCGAACATCCTGATTATCTGGGGCGACGACATCGGCCAGTTCAATGTCAGCGCGTACAACCTGGGGATGATGGGCTTCAAGACCCCCAACATCGACCGCATTGCCCGCGAGGGGGCGCTGTTCACCGACTGGTACGGACAGCAAAGCTGCACCGCCGGCCGGGCGGCGTTCATCACCGGGCAATCGCCCATCCGCACCGGACTGACCAAAGTCGGGCTCCCCGGTGCCCCCGAAGGGATGAAGCCCGAAGACCCCACCATCGCCACCCTGCTGCGGGCCCGCGGTTATGTCACGGGACAGTTCGGCAAGAACCACCTGGGTGACCGGGACGACATGCTGCCGACCAAGCACGGCTTCGACGAATTCTTCGGGAACCTGTACCACCTCAATGCCGAAGAAGAACCCGAGCATCCCGACTATCCCAAGTCGGCCGAGTTCAAGAAGCGGTTTGGCCCCCGCGGCGTGATCCACAGCTTCGCCGACGGCCGGGTCACCGACACCGGTCCCCTCACCAAGAAACGCATGGAGACCATCGACGAAGAAGTCAACGCGAAGGCGATCGACTTCATGAAGCGGGCTCACCAGGGGGGCAAGCCGTTCTTCTTGTGGTGGAACTCCACCAAGATGCACATCTTCACCCACCTCAAAGAGGGGGTTGCGGGGAAGACCGGTCTGGGGATTTACGCCGACGGCATGGTCGAGCATGACCGCCAGATTGGAGAACTGCTCGCCCAGTTGAAAGAACTGGGAATCGAAGACAACACCATCGTGATGTACTCGACCGACAACGGAGCCGAGGCGTTCACCTGGCCCGATGGCGGCACGACCATGTTCCGTGGCGAGAAGAACACGCAGTGGGAGGGGGGTTACCGTGTGCCGTGTGCGATTCGCTGGCCGGGGGTCATCAAGCCCGGCACGGTGATCAACGACATCGGGGCGCATGAAGACATGCTGACCACCCTGCTGGCCGCCGCCGGCGACTCCACCGTCAAGGACGATCTGCTGAAGGGGCGTGAAGTGGCGGGCCGGAAGTACAAGGTGCACCTCGACGGCTACAACCTGATCCCGGCCCTCAAGGGAGAGGCTCCCTGGCCCCGCCAGGAGTTCATCTACTTCACCGATGACGGCAACGTGGCGGCGCTGCGGTACAACAACTGGAAGGTGACCTTCCTGAAGCAGAACGCCCACGGACTGCACGTCTGGCAGGAGCCGTTTGAAGTGCTGCGAGCTCCCATGCTGACCAATCTGCGGATGGATCCTTTTGAGTTGGCCCACGACATTGGCATGGATTACCAGCGGTGGTATCTCGAACACATGTTCGCGATTGCTCCCGCCGGGGCCTATGTGGGGAACTGGCTGCAGAGCTTCCGGGAGTTTCCTCCCCGCCAGAAGCCCGGCAGCTTCAACCTCGACCGCGTGATGGAAGCGGTGACCAGCCAAAAGGGAACCGGGAACTGATTTCCCGAGAACTCTGAGGTCTCTGACTGGGGCCTCCCGTCACTCCCGCAGGGGATGTGGCGGGAGGCTCTTTTTTATCCCCACTTCTCTCCCCCCCCCGCAACCATTTCCCGGCGTCAACCTGGTTTTGCTGGCCGGGTGTGAGTTGACCGGATGTGACAGGCAAATCAGGTGGAGGAAGTCGAACCTTGGACGCTCCGGCGATGCCCCGGGACGCAGGAGGCGTGGTTCAAAAGCAGTTCGGGGGTTGCGTGAGGAGCAACCGAGTCAGCGACGGCCATCTCCCGGTGTGCCCGGAATCCCGCACCAGTCTCCTGGTGACCTGGGGATGTCACTCGGCCGTAACGGAGAACACGCCGCGTAGCGGGACGCGGCGACGTACCGGGGCGCCGTGTCGCCTCACGGGTCGCGAGTCGTCACTCAGGGCTTGGCGGTGTAGGGATCCTGCGAGGGCTCGAGGAACCACCCCCCCTTGCCGACGGGGAAGGGCTGCAGTTCGGGATATTCGTCCCCGGTCAACTGCATCACGGCCCAGCGGACGGCGAGGGCGTGCGGGGTGACCACATTGCCCGATTTGAGGTTCGGTTCCCCCACCCAGTCGATCATCCGTTTGACGTGGGTGTCGGCTTTGATGCGCCCGAGGGTCACGGCAGAAGAGTAACGCACGTGTTCCATCTCGGCCGGGACCGGAGCAGTGTCGGTCAGGCGTTCAACCAGTTGTTGGGCCAACTCGGGCTGGGCCGTGCCATTGAAGCGTTTGCCGAGGGCCCAGATCGCCGCGCCGCGGGAGTAATGTCCCATCACCGGCTGCTTGGGAATGTACAACCGCCAGAGGGCCTCAGCCTGCCAGAATTCCATGACCGCCAGAGCCTCGATGAGGTGGGCCACCTGTTCGTCGATGCCGTCGAGCATGGGGCCGCTGACCCGCTGCTTGGTCAGTTGATCAACCCGTTTGAAGATCCTGGGAAGGGTTTCGGGGACCGCCACGCGGCGCAGGGCCCAGGCGGCTGCCACACGGGCCTCGGCCCGCGGAATCGACTGCAGCTCGAACAGCCGCTGGGCGGCCGGCTGGTGCCGGTGTTGACCCACCAGCAGCGCGGCCTGTTCCTGCCCGCGCCAGCTGTCTTGTCCCAGGACCTCGAGGGTCCCCTTCCAGATAGCGGGGACCAGTTCCGGCTGCTCCAGCAACTTGTCGAACTTCGCGGTCACCTCTTGCCGCAGGCCGGGAACGAGATCATCCAGCAGCCGCGAGACCGGCCCCATCCGTTCGGGGGTGGGGAGCGTGGTATAGGCCCGCATTCCCTGCCGGCGGACGAGGTGATCGGCGTTCTGCATGGCCTGTTCGGCCAGGGGCAGCACGAGGTTGCAGTCGATGTCGTTGAGGCGTTCGAGGGCGTCGGCCGCCACGGCCGGCTCGGGGTCGACCGCCAGTTTCAGCAGCAGGGCATGGGCGTCGGACTGTTTGTGGGAAGCCAGCAGCCGCGCGGCCGCCAGTCGATTGACCAGCGACACACCCTGTTTCTGGTCAATCAGTTTCTGGGCGTCGGCCACGAGCCCGTCGGTTTTGAGCCGTCCGGCCGCCAGGGCCGCTTCCAGCCGCAGTTCGGCGGGTTGCAGCACTCCGTGGGCGATTTCGAGCAGTTGCGGGACCGAGGCGGGATCGCCCGACAGTCCCAGGCCGCGGATCGCCAGAACCCGGTCGCGGTGACGGGCCCCCGCGGCGGTCAGGCGTTCCTGCCAGGTCCCGCGGATCGGTTCGTACTTCCACTCTCCGAGAGCCCGCTCGCAGATGCGACGGACATCGCCGGGATAGTTCGTGGCCGCGGTTGCCAGAGATTCGGCCACATCGCGGGCGTCGAGCCCCACCAGGGCTTTGGCGGCACCCGCGCGGGCGGCCGGGTGCGTCTCTTCAGCCACCAGCAGGGTCCGCAGGCGGGCGACCGTCTGGTTCAATCCGGGGACCCCCATTTTTGCCCCGCGCGCGATCGACTCGGCGGCCATCCGCTGCAGGTCGGCTTCGGGACGGTCGAGTGCCTGGCTCCAGACTTCCGCCAGGCGATTGGAGAACGAGGTCTCCATGGGGGCCCGGGGGAAATCGGGATCCGAGAACATCAGGTAGTCGGTCTGGATCTGGGCGTCAGCCGGTACGCCGTACCAACCGGCGGCGAGGCAGACCACAACAACGCAAAAGAGGCGGCGGAACATCGCTGGGGAGACCTTCATGGGGCTACTGGGGCCGCGAAATGCGCCACGTCTGGACCAACAACACAATCAGGCTGACCACCGAGGCTGCGCCCAGGAACCACCAATTGCCGGGGATGAGGTTGTAATCGGTGAAACCCTCGGCCCGCAGGGCCGACATGGCGGCACCGGCCGGGTTGATCAACAGCGCCTTTTCGACCGTCGATTGGCCGAACGGGGCATCACGCCCCAGCCAGATCAGCAGCGGCACCACGCTGATCAGCAGCAGTGCGATGTAGGCCACGGTGGTCGAGGCGGTGGTGCGGGGGAAGAGGCTGCCGATCCCGGCGCTGAGCATCATCGAGAAGACCGCGGTGAACGCGAGGCAGATCAGGGCCCGCTGCACCTGGCTCACCATGCCCGGCTCGATCATCACGATCACCAGATATCCGGGCAGGGTGGCGCAGAAGACGAGGGCGACCGTGAGAATCACGCTCAGCAGTTTGCCCCAGACAATCCGCCAGGGAGAGAGCGGCGTGCTCTGCAGCAGCAGCCATCCGCCACTTTCCCGTTCTGAGCTGAGCAGGGCCGCCGCGATGCTGGGGGTGATCAGCACGAACAGCGCGACCTGCAGGATCACCATGATCGCCCCGATGCGCGACACGCTCCAGTCGGTCGAACCGGCGGTCGCAGCGAACGCCAGCGCCAACGAGAGCATCGCCATCACCGCCACCAGCCGCAGCAGCCAGTGCAGGCGGCCGAATTTCCGGCAGCGGAACTCCTTCACCATCACCGGGTTCACCAGCGGGGGAATGCCCCCGCTGCGGCGGTTCGGATCGACCAGGAAGAACAACCGGCGGAACAGCCGGACGCCGGCCGACTGGTCATCGGCCACCATGCCGGCCGACCGCGACTGGTCGAAAATCGAGTGATTCAGCCGGCTGAGGGTCCAGACGGTGCAAATCGCTGCCATCGCCAGCGAGAAGATCATGAACCGGCCAGGGACGTCGGTGGTCATCATCAGCCCCTGGCTTCCCAGATCGCCCGCACCCAGCACACTGGCCAGGGCCGCGAACGGAGAGGCACACCGCAGCCAGTCGCCAATCCACGCCAGATACCCTTCGGTCCCCTGGAAGAAGAAGTGGGGTCCCAGCGAGACCACACTCAGCCCCAGCATGATGCCATAGGTCATGCGGATGGCGCCGTCGATCGAGCCCGCGTAGGTGCTGACCAGCAATCCCAGGGTCGAGCACTGCAGCACCACCAGGGCCAGCAGCACGTACAGCTTCAAGAGGTGACTGTCGAACTTGATGCCCCCGAGGGCATAGCAGGCACAGGCCGCGGGCAGGCTCAGCAGCAGCACCAGCCCCGCCAGCGCGAGAATCGCCAGCAGCTTGCCAAAGTAGATGCGGAAGCCCCCCAGCGGGGTGTTCAGCAGCAGGGCCAATGTTCCCTGGATCTTTTCTTTGACGATGCTGGTGGCCGGAAACACCGGCATCAGCAGCAGCATCGTGCTCAACAGCCCCAGTGCGAACAGCCGGAACACCTCCATCGAGCGGTTGCCCGAGAGGGCCAGCCGGTCTTCAGTCGGCCACCGCAGCAGGATCAACAGCCCCAGCACCGCCGGCAGCAGGCACTGGATCAGCGCCATCCGGCGACTGCGGAACAACGACAACAATTCCCGTCCCAGAACCGGATTGTTCATCAGTGGCTCGCTCCCCCGGCGGCAGGCTGGTTGGGTCGGGCGAATGTCATGAAGGCGTCTTCCAGATCGGTCTGCACCTCGCGGAACTGCGTGACCCGCAGACCGGCTCCAATCAGGGAGGCGAGCAGCGTGCCCAGTTCCGACTCGGGCTTCGCAGTCCGGAACCGAACCATCGATTCATTGGGGGCAGGGGTCACTTCGGCTCCTGCTTCCAGCCCCTTGCGAATGGCCTGGGCCGCCGCTTCGACCTGCGAGGCATTGTCGAGCTGCACTTCGATCAGCCGTTGCTGCGACACCTGTCGGCCAATTTCTTCGACCGTGCCATACGCCCGCAGCTTGCCGTGGGTCATGATGGCGGCCCGGTTACAGATGCGGGCCAGCTCGGGCAGAATGTGGCTGGTCACCAACAGGGTCTTCCCCATTGCCGCCAGCCGCAGCAGCAGTTCGCGCATCTCGATGCGGGCCTGTGGATCGAGACCGTTGGCCGGTTCGTCGAGGATGATCACTTCGGGGTCGTGGATCAGCGTGCGGGCAATTCCCACCCGCTGGCCCATTCCATGGCTCAGGCTGTCGACGAACTTGTCCTTCATGTACGTGGTGCCGGTGGTCTCCATCACCTCGTCGATCCGCTTGTTGCGGACACCGCGGGAGAGACCGAAGGCGGCTCCGAAGAAATCGAGGTATTCCCGTACCCGCATGTTCTCGTAGGAGCCGAACTTGTCGGGCATGTACCCCACGAGGTGCTTGATGCGTTTGGCGTCGTTGACGCAGTCGGCCCCGGCGATGGTGGCCCGCCCGCTGGTGGGGCGCTGCAGACCCACCAGGATCTTGATGGTGGTGGTCTTGCCAGCCCCGTTCGGGCCTATCAACCCCAGAATCTGCCCCTTGTCGACCGACAGGGTCATGTTGTCCAGGGCGGTGAATTCCCCATATTTCTTCGTCAGGTTCTCGATCTCAAGAACCGGTCGCTCGGAAGCCATTCAACACACTCTTTCGGGAACAGGACGAGATTCCACATCCACACGGTTCACGCCCGGGGCGGCTTGGACGCCTCAGGCAGGGTTCACGCAACGCGTGCCGCGGGGCCTGGCCGCGGCACTGCCGGCCACCTGGAACCACAGGGACCGGGTTCGGGGTGGACCGATCAGCCTCCTTCGGTCGCCAACGAACGGGCTTTGAGGTCGATCTTCAGCGACTCCATCTTCCAGGTGCTCTTGATCACCTGCCCATCTTCCGTGCGCTGGGTCAGTTGCGGACGGCTGGGATCTCCCGCCGCGAACCGCAGCAGCACTCCGCCGTCGGTCACCTGCAGCACCGCGGGATCATCAATCTGCAGTTCCACAACCCCCACCGGATCGATCCATTCCTTGAGGACCTGCAATTCGCCATTCTTCCACCCCGCCACCTCCAGCCGCCCGATCGGACCCGAAACCTCGATCCGCACGCGGGCCGAGACCGCTTCGAACGGCAGCAGCGCGGCGGGGGGTTCGAAGACAAACCAGGCGGTCCCGGGCAGATCCCGATCGGCCCCTTCGTTCTTCACAAAGTTCCAAATTGGGGACGAGGTCAATCCATCGGGGCCCGCACCCCGCTGGTTGCGGAAGGGCAACAGCGGCGAGGGGATGAGATAGTCGGTTCCGGGTGCCGGGCGGGTGATGGTCAGCGGCATCTGCACCAGGGCCGAGCCTTTGACCGTCCGCTGCGCATCGAGCGCCAGGCCGTCCACCCAGGGATCGGTCCAGGCGTAGATCTGCAGGGCCGATTTGCGGGCGACACTGTCGACACTGTCGATGACCTTCTTGAGTGTCTTCTGTCGCCGCGACTGCTCATCCGACAGAAACTCCGACGCGAGGTACTGGTTGCGGGTCAGCACATTGTCGGCCGCCGCCACGAAGGTGCCATCGGGTTTCAACTCGACCCCCAGGCGGCCCCAATTGGTGCTGATCACCGCATCGGAGACCCCCTGGGCATCGCCCGCCTGCAGCTGGCCGACCAGCCCCTCGGGGCCGAAGGTCGCTTCGGCGATGAACGGTTTGCGGGTGGTCCCCGACCGGGTCATCGACATCGCGCGCTGGCCGCGGTTCTGCGGCAGGTTGACCCATCGCCACTTGCCCAGGTCGGTCCATTCCATCCGCCGGTTCGTCCCCGAGTCTCCGGCCATGTCGGGCATCACCCGGCCCCCCTTGTCGGAGCCCAGTTCGGTCTCTTTCCCATCGGGCGAGAACAGCGCACCAAATCCGTTCGACTGGTATTCGTGCGAGCCGGGAACGCCATTGACCACCTGAACCACCGACATCGCGGAGGGACTGGCATTGCTGCTTTGTTCCCCCAGCCAGACCAGCGCCCCGCCGGCCAGGAGCGACAGAACGGGCACGAACCAGCCCAGGTGCTGCAACCGCTGGGCACGCCACAGCGCGACCGCTGCCGCCGCCAGGGCCCCCACGAAGGCGAACAGCACACTCAGCACCTTGCCGCGGGCGGGAATCTTGTAGCCGATGTAGTCACCCGCCTGTTCGGCCACCAGCGACTCGACCGACACCTCGGGGGGGCGGGCCCCCAGAAAATCGGCCGCCAGCCGCTGCATCGGCTCGTTGGGCACATACAGGCTGAACTCCGCCGGATTGTTGCTGGCGGCTGCCGGATTGGGCATTCCCGGACGTCCCGGGGGCTGAGGCACATCGGGGGGAGGAGACGGCTGGGGGGCCGCCGGGGCCGGTGGGGCGGGGGGCAGATCATCCTGCCCAAACCGCGCCGCCTCGATGTTTTCGAGCCGGGCCCTCTCGGCCGCCGCCCAAGAACTGGCATTCACTCCCATCCAGGCCTGAGGTGACAGGGTGGTCACCAACACCCGGCCCGCTCCATAATTCTTCCAGAACGCGGCCGGCCAGCCATTCACCGTGTACCACACCTCTTCCTGGGGGGTGGTCACCAGCCGCACCATCGGGACCGGCTCATCATACCGCACCAGTTCCGAAGCATTTCCCAGGGTGGGCATGGTCGGTTCGATCTTCACCTCGGCCAGGAAGGTGCGGTCGACGTACTGACCCTGCCAGTCGTCACCGAAAAACGCGCTCAGCACTTCGGGATCGACAGAATCGAGCATCAGCCAGACCCGGCCGCCACCTCCCACCCATTCGCGAATGGCCGACAGACCCGCCTGGTCGTTCAACACGCGGCTGCTGGAAATCACCAATTGGTCGATCGCCCGGTAGCTCTCTTCATCGGGGGGGAGGAAGTCGTCCAGCAAATTGGCGATCTGCCGACCGTTCCCCAGCTTCACCCGGCATGCCACCACGAGGTCGTATGGAGGATTTTTGGGGTCCTGAGTCTCTTTCTCGGTGTCTTCGACCATCCCGGTGATCGGCCGTTTCAGCGCGGTGAAGAAACTGCCGCTGTGCTGCACCTGCGAGGTGTCTTCGCGTACCATCTTGCCGGCACTCTCGACAATCGAGTGGAACCGCAACTGCGGTTCGGTGTACCCCTCGGGAACCAGAATGGGGTGCGACACCTTCATCCGCGACTGCGGGGGGAGCCACACCTTCCGCCCAAATTGCAGGGAGGGTTCCTGATCAAAATAGGTCGCACAACGCAACTCGGCCGGTTCGGTTCCCGGGTTGGCGACATTCACATTCACCATCGCCCATTGACCGGGAACATAGACGTACAGACCACCAGGGCCCGCCGGGACCACGGTGTACTTCACCTGCCCCCCACCCGCCGGAGACGTGGCCGCATTGGCTGCACCACCCGCTGGAGGGGCTCCTGGAGGACCGCCCGGAACAGCGCCACCCGGAACAGCGCCACCCGGAACAGCGCCACCCGGAACAGCTCCACCAGGGGCTGCCGCGCCTGGTGCCGTTCCTCCCGGAGGACCCCCCGCAGGGGGGCCACCTGCCGGAGGCTGAGCCCACGCGGGGGAGGTCAGCAGCGAGGCCAGCAGCAACCAGCACCAGCACTTCCGGGCTCTGCGGCCAGCCCACTGTGTCCACTCCGTCCGTGTCCACTCCGTCCGTGTCCACTCCGTCCGTGTCCACTCCGTCCGTGTCCACTCCCACCGTGCACACTCCGGCCGTTCCCCTGTGGCCCGACTGTCGGCGGGTGAACTCCAGGTCTCTCGCGCAGTCAACATCGCGAACGTCTCTCGCTCCAGGGGAACGCGGAAATCTTGTCGCAGCGGTCACACGCGACCGGCGCGTGTACTTTACAGTTCACTCCGACGGCGTGCCACCAGCGCCAGTCACTGGATGACGCCAGAACCGCCGGGCTTTCATTTCGAAGCGGGGTAACTCCCCCACACCGACGGACCGCACCTCGGCCCGAAACAGAAATCGCTCACGGACCAGCTGTTCCACTCGGTGCGTCAAGCCCGCCACCTCGGCGTCCGACAGCCCCGCCGCCGGCTCGATTTCGAGTTCCAACCGCTGCAGTCCCACCCCCTCCCAGAGGTGAATCCGAAACTCGGCCACTCCGGCGACCGTGCGGATCGCATCTTCCAGAGCCGAGGGATACAGGTTGTTTCCCCGGATCGTGACCATGTCGTCGACGCGTCCCAGAATTCCCCCCTGCAGCCGCAAAAACCCCTCCCCCGCCACTCGGGGTGGGGCCAGCCGCACCCGGTCTCCCGTCCGGTAGCGAATCAGTGGAGTTCCGGTCCGTCCCAGGTTGGTGATGACCAATTCCCCTTCCTCGCCCTCCTCGACCGGCTGCAGAGTGAGCGGGTCCAGCACTTCGGCCACACACTCGGTCTCGAGCATCTGCAGTGTTCCCGGCTCTTCGGCACACTCGATCGCCAGCGGGCCGAGTTCGGTCATTCCCCAGTGATCGAACACCCGGGCCCCCCATCCCCGTTCGATCAATTCCCGCGTCGCGGGAATGTTCCCTCCGGGCTCTCCCGCCACCAGCAGCCCGCGCACTCGGCTGCCGGGCAAATCGAGCCCCTTCTCCCGTGCCACCTCGGCCAGTCGCAGGGCGTAGGTGGGGGTGCAGCAGACGATGGTCACCTCGTTGTCGAGCAGCGCCTGCAGGCGTGCCTCGCTGCTGGTCCCCCCGCCGGCAATGCACAGGTTGCCCAGGCGATTGGCTCCCTCGAATCCCGCCCAGAAGCCCAGGAAAGGCCCGAACGAAAAGGCATAGTACAGCCGGTCGCGAGGGGTCAGCCCCATCCAGCCGAACAGTTGCCGCCAGCAGTCCAGAATCCACCCCCAGCTCTCGGGAGTATCGAGCCACCGCATGGGGTGCCCGGTCGTGCCTGAGGTCTGGTGGAGCCGCGAGTACGCCTCGCGGGGCCACGTCAGGTTGGTGCCATACGGGGGGTGGGCCCGTTGATCGGCGAGGATCTCGGATTTGGACACCAGCGGCAGTTGAGCCAAATCGTCGCAGCCGCGGATCGTCCGCGGATCGACCCCTGCCGCGCGCCAGCGATTGGTCCAAAACGGGTTCGACTCCGACACCTGGGCCAGCAGTTGACGCAGCCGCGCCGACTGCCAGGCCCTCAATTCCGGCCGTGAGGGAGTGCCACCAAGAGAACGGGAATCCACCAGCATCACCTGAGGCTCCGCCACCGGGACGCCGTCCTCCTGGGAAAGCTGTGAGGTTTCATCGGGGCGGGCAATCTGGAAGGGACAGGGAGGAACGTCCGGGGGACATCAGATCCACAAGCGCCGTTTCAAGTCCCCCGGAAGGCGGGACGATTGATAGGGGAGTATGGCGACCAACGGCAAAGCAGAGCAACTACGACTGGGGTTTCTGACCGCCATCGAGGTTCCTGACAAGGGACTGACGGGGGGGTTGCTGGTCACGAACCATTACGGGCGTCCGCTGGAGTTCCAGTGCACGACCCCGGTGCGGGCGAACCCCACGCAGGAAATCCTGTACGGGGCCAGTCTTAAACCGTTTCTGCTGGGGGAGTTGATCGGCGGGACCCTGGTCGACAAATCGTCGGTCAAGCCGCAGTTGATCCTCACCGATCAGCCGGAGATTCTCGAGCTGCGCAACCATATTGATGTGCCGGTTGTGCTGGTGGATCCGACTGGAGAAACCGGGGGGGAACGGACGATGAAACTGGGCCGTCAAACCATCCGGTTTCACGAGGCCCACCAGTCGGACCAGGTCCGGATCGATGAGGGGGCGCAACAGATTCCCGCCGATGCCGACCTGCGGGAACCATTCAGCCGGGTTCGCGAGGCCCTGCAGGAAACTCTCAAGACTGGAGCGCTGCGATGACGCAGCCCACCGTGGAGGTCTTCGCTTCGGGGATGAACAGCGCCCTGCAGCGGGCTCCCCGGTTGAAAACCATACCGGTTCCGCTTTCGCCGATGGAGCTGGTGTGTGAGCGCTGGCGGCCCCTGTGGCCGACACTCAGGACCGTGGGGTTGCGCTTTCCCGAGGCCCCCGATCCTCCCCCCAAGCCGGCCCCTGTGCCGAAGTCCCCCGGTGAGGCGGCGGTCGCAACAGCGGGAGAGGGGGATCCCTCGGGGGCCGGGGCCGGTGCGGGCCCCGACATTCCCGCCCCGCATATCCCCCTCTCGCCCCCGGTGGCGACGCTGGCCGACCTGCTTCCCTCGGGGGCGGTTCCCGAGGGCAAGCTGACCCGCATCAAGCCTCCGGCGGATGCGATCTCGATCGAAGACCGGCTCTTCTACCTGCTGCAGCCGCCGCTGGAAACGTGGCTGAAGGGGCAAGAGCTGATCATGCCCTTCGAGCCCTTTCCCTACCAATACGAGGGAATTGCGTGGCTCTTCGCCAATCAGGCGTGCCTGCTGGCTGACGAGATGGGGCTGGGGAAGACCATGCAGACCATCACCGCCATCCGCCTGCTGCTGCGGGCGGGGCAGGTGCGGCGGGTGCTGCTGGTCTGTCCCAAGCCGCTCATTCCCAACTGGCAGCGTGAGTTCCGGACCTGGGCCGAAGAAATCCCGGTCGTGACGCTCGAAGGGGAAGGGCCCCGCCGCCAACTGCTGTGGATGATGCAGGGGACCACGGTGTTGCTGGCGAACTACGAACTGCTGGTCCGCGACATGGAGGCGTTTGGCGACCAGATTCCGCAGTTCGACCTGGCGATTCTCGATGAGGCGCAGCGGATCAAGAACCGCGACTCGCGCACCTCTTCGACAGCCCGGGCCATTCCCCGCAAACGTAGTTGGGCCCTCACCGGGACCCCCATTGAAAACCGCCCCGAAGAGCTGGCGGCCCTCTACGAGTTCATGGAGGTGGTTCCCCCCCGGGCCACCCCCGACCTGCGGCAACTGCAGATCCTGTCGAAGCAGTACATCCTGCGGCGCACCAAGGATCTGGTGATGAAAGACATGCCCCCCCGGCTCGACCGGGATGAATTTCTCGATCTTGCCCCGGCCCAGCGGCTGGCTTACGACGTGGCCGAGAAGGAAGGGGTCATCCAGCTCGACGGCATGGGAGACTCGATCACCATTCAGCACGTGTTTGAACTGGTGATGCGGCTCAAGCAGATCACCAACTACGACCCGCTGACGGGAGAGAGCGCGAAGCTCGAACGGCTCGAGGCCGACATGGAGGAAATTGCCGCCTCGGGAGGAAAGGCCATTCTGTTCAGCCAGTGGGTGAGCTGCATCGAGTGGCTGCAGGAGAAGCTCGCGCGGTTCCAGCCCCTCTGCTACCATGGGAAGATTCCCACCCCCAAACGTGAGCCGATCCTCAAGCAGTTCAAGGAAGATCCCCAGGCCAATCTGCTGATGATGAGCTACGCCACGGGGGCGGTGGGGCTGAATCTGCAGTTCGCGGGGTATGTGTTTTTGTTCGACCGGTGGTGGAATCCGGCCATTGAAGACCAGGCGATCAACCGGGCCCACCGTATTGGCCAGAAGAGCCAGGTGATCGTCACGAAGTTCATTTCGAAGGACACGATCGAGGAACGGATCAACCGCGTGCTCGACGAGAAGCGGGCTCTGTTCGCGAAGGTGTTGGGCGAGGGGGAGGCGACCAACAACAGCCTCAGCCTGAATGCTTCGGAAATCTTCGGCCTGTTCGACCTCAAAGCCCGTGCCGGGAAGGGCGTGCGCAAGATCTCCCCCGCCAAGCCGGTGTAGGCAGCGGCCATTCCGCGGGCGAATCGCCGGGCTCAGGGTTCGAGGATCTTCACTTCCCACAGGCCCTGTTCGCGGTTTTTCCACTGCTGCACTGCTGACAGTTCCAGTTCCCCCTGCGAGTGCCGGACCAGGATCCGGAAAAACCGCTGCTGCTGTTCCGCATCGAACAGCAGCGGTTCGATGTGCTCCCAGGCCGGCCGACCGTAGGTGTCGTAGTTGTCACGAAACTGCGGCCAGTCTTCGACCGCGTGTTTCAGTTCGTGCTGGAACGACGCCGATTCCGGTGCGGGGAGTTCTCCCGTGATCAACTGGATCCCCGGGCACACCTCCGCCTGATCACACCAGTGCACCAGGAATTTCAGGTTCCGGGGGGGCTGACCGGCTGCGTCCGGCAGGTGGACTTCGGCCTCGCGCAGCGGCAGCGTGGGGTCGGACGAGATTTCGACGACCGGCAACGCCCTCAATTGGTCTGATGACAGGCCGAGTTTCTTCACCTCCGGCAATTGCCCCAGTTCTTCCTGGAGCCGCTGCCGCACCTGCCACGAATTCGGGGACAGGACCTCCGACTTGTCGAGCTCGATCTCGACCTGGCAGTCGCGGTACTTGGTGTCGGCCCAGGTGAGCGTGACCTGGAAGACATCTCTGCCCAGATTGTGTTTGACGAACACCCGGCCGATGCGCCGGGCCGCCGCCTGGTCGTACTCGAGTTCTTCAATCCGAACAATTTCGGGAGTGCCGACGTTCTCGAACTGCTTGAACCGGTCCGAAGACTCCACCAGATTGACAATGCCCGAGCGGACCAGCCCCTCGTTCAACCCGGGCAATTGCGGGGGCTCTCCCGGGGACATCGATGAGACACCCGCGACCATCGCCAGAATGATGAACGCGACCCCAAACACATCCCAGGGAACGCTGCTGGTCCGCGGTGCATGCACTTCGTCAATGGGCCGCGGGCGACCAGGCAGCAACAGCAGCGCGCAGACCAGCAACCAGCCGACAATTGGAACCAGAGCCAGCACCAGCCACCGCCGGGAGTACCCCATCGAACCCAATTGCGACCACGCGATCACCAGTGGAAGGATCAGGAACCCAGCGATGAACACCACCAGGCTGATGGGTTGGTCCTGCAACGATTTGATCAGATCATTCATGGCGGGGCCTCTTCTGCATTGGATGAATCGAGGAGGTCGGAAACGGACCTGTTTTCGATGTTAACATCTGGTTTTTCCCGGGCAAGCGGGCTTTCAGCCCGGGCCCGGCTGGCAGCGGGGCGGCCCTCGCGCAGGGCGATGGGGGATCGCGGTCCGTCGGCCTGATGGTGCCGGGCGATCTCATTGTCTGACCGTTGCCCGTTGATTCTGGGCACGCGACGGACCGGGCGGACGACCGTTCCCGGGGCGGCCGGCGGGAACTCGCCTTGATTCTCCCGCCCAATCCGGTTCGAATCGCCCGTGACCTTCCTTTGTCCTCTCCCGCCCCCGGGGTTTCTGTCATGGCTGACCAATCGTCCTCGAAAAAATCGTCCCGCAAGGAAGGCAAGGCCTGGTCGGATCCGCTGGACGGTGGAGGACCGCTCGAACTCTCGGCTCTTCCCGCTGATCGCCTCGCTTCGGCCGATGCGTACCGCGGGTTTGTGATGTTCCTGATGATGGCCGAGGTGCTGCGGCTGGGGTCGATCGCCGCGAAGCTGCCCGACAGTGCCACCTGGAAGTTTCTGGCCTTTCACCAGTCGCATGTGGAATGGGTCGGTTGCTCGCTGCACGACCTGATCCAGCCGTCGTTCTCGTTTCTGGTGGGGCTCGCGCTGCCGTTTTCGATCGCCAGCCGGCGGAGGCGGGGGCATTCCGTCTGGCGGATGGCGTTCCACGCCCTGTGGCGGTCGATCGTGCTGGTGCTGCTGGGGGTTTGGCTGCGGTCGGTCTATTCATCGCAGACGAACTGGACGTTCGAAGACACCCTCAGCCAGATCGGCTTGGGTTATCTCGCGCTCTTCCTGCTGGGGCTGACCCCCCGGAAAGTGCAGATCGCGGCGTTCGTGCTGCTGGTGGTGGGCTACTGGGGAGCCTTCGCCTGGCATCCGTTGCCGGGTGGCGATTTCGACTACCAGCGGGTCTTCGTGACCCCGGACTGGGCCGCGGCGCACAACCAGACCGGATTCGCGGCCCACTGGAACAAGAACAGCAATCTCGCCTGGAAGTTCGACACCTGGTTTCTCAACCTGTTCCGGCGGGAAAGCGAATGGGTGGCCAACAAGGGGGGCTACAGCACGCTGAGTTTCATCCCCACGCTGGCCACCATGGTGTTGGGACTGCTGGCGGGCGGGGTGGCCCGCGAGCCGCGCGAGGGGTGGCGCAAGCTGCTGGTTTTCGTCGTGGCGGGGGGAGTGGGCCTGGGGCTGGGTTGGGCCGCGAATCACTTCGGCATCTGCCCGAACGTGAAGCGGATCTGGACCCCCTCGTGGGTGTTGTTCAGCGGCGGATGGTGTCTGCTGATTCTGGCCCTGTTCTATCTGGTGATGGATCTGGCGAAGCTGCGGGCCTGGGCCTTCCCGCTGACGGTGATCGGCATGAACTCGATTGCCGCCTATTGCCTCGCGCATGGATTCGACGGCTACCTGTCGCGCAACTTGACCACGCATCTGGGGAGCAAGTGGGATGCACGCGCGGCCACCTGGGTCTTGAAAGTCTTCTCGTCCTCCCCGGGCAATGGGCAGGACGGCACGGTCGAAGGGGTAGAGGCCGCGGCGGAGTTCGCTGCCAGGTCGGCCGAACTGGGGGCGATCTACGCTCCGCTGGTCAGCGGTTCGGTGCTGCTGCTGTTGTTGTGGCTGATCCTGTACTGGCTGTATCGCCGCCAGGTGTTTGTGCGGGTGTAGTCCGTCAGGCTGGCGTCGGGACGATTGCAGCCGGGGGGGGATCCGCCGAGCCGCTTCAGCGGGGGGAGTCTGGCGGGGTGAGCGGGACGGGCGAAGCCCCTGCCGCGCGCATCTCCTCCTGGATTTTCCTGGCCCGTTCCAGGGCGACGGCCGAGGGGGTGAACTCGGGGGCCAGTTTCAGCGCGGCCTCGAAATGGGGAATGGCTTCGTCGACGTTGTCTTGCACGGCCAGCATCAGACCGAGGTCGTGATGACACATGGCGAGATCACCCGGATTGACCTTGCGGCGGTCGATCTGGGGTGAAAGGGCCGCCTCGAAATGCCGCCGGGCCTCTTCCTTGAATCCCTTGTCAACGGCGATCCGGCCCATGCGGTGGTGGGCGAAGAAGTTGGTGGGATTCAGGGCGATCGCCTCGTCCAGCAACGATTTCGCATCGAGCGAGCGGTCTTCCTTGGCCGCCTTGACCCCCGCCTCGATGAGGGCGCTGGTGAGGTTCTCGACAATCCCCGTGTTGGAAGGATCCAGCTGATTCGCCAGGCGGAACTGATCGACCGCCGCGTCGTAGTCTCCCAGGCGGTATTTGAGAATCCCCAGGTTGCTGCGGGCGGTGGCATATTTCGAATCGAGCCGCAGCGCCTTGAGATACAGCGTTTCTCCCTCGGAGGGTTTCTCGAGGTCGATCATCACGGTCCCCAGGCTGTTGTACAGCCGGGGATTGTCGGGATCGAGCTTCTGCCAGTCGCGCAGTTGGGCCAGGGCCTCGTCCGGCTTGCCCAGTTGCCGCAGCACCATGGCGAGGCTTTCGCGGGGCGAGGCGTCGTAGGGATTGAGCTCGATGGCCCGGCGGTAGAACTCGAGGGCGCGGTCGGCGGCCCCTTCGACCACAAACAGGCTCGCCCGCAGTTCGTTGGCCGCCGGATCCCGCGGAGCCAGTTCCAGCGCCTCATCCAGCAGCCGGCGGGCTTCGTCGACCTGGTCGAGACGCAGCACCAGGGCGCCCAGGTTGCAGCGGGCGGAAATTGATTGGGGATCGACTTGCAGCGCCTGGCGGTAACACCGCTCGGCCTGGGGCAGATCACGCAGCCGTTCGTACGAGAGCCCGAGACTGTTCCAGCAGAAACTGCTTTGGGGCGAGGTCTCCACCGCCCGGCCAAACAGGGAGATGCTGTCTTGCCAGGTGGCAACCTGACGGCGGGCCTGCACCCCCAGTCCTGCGATCAGGACCAGGGCCACCAACGTCAGTCCCCGGGCGAGCCCCGACCCGCGGGGCACCTCTCCCGCCAGCCAGACCAGGGCCACGCCCAGGCCGACCAGGGGGAGGTACATGTAGCGGTCGGCGTGCGCCTGTTCGCCCACCTGCACCAGCCCCAGTACGGGGACCAGCAGCCCCAGAAACCAGAGCCAACCGGTCAACAGGTAGGGCCGGGTGAACCGCTGGTGCCAGGCCAGCCACGACAGCACGGCCAAACCGCCAGCACACACCCCCACGCGCAGCCAGGGGAGATCGAAGCCGGGGTGGGGATAAAAAACCGCCAGCCGGGTGGGATTGACGAACTGGGCCAGATAGGTGCCGTACGCCAGAAGAGCGTTCCCGAGGCGAATCGGCAGCGGGAACTTGCTGAGGGTCTGCACGGCCCGTCCCGAGGTTTGGGCCCAGACCGCCACGGCGCAGAAGACGAGGACCAACATCACGAGGGGGAGCTTCTCGCGCACCAGAAACCGCCAGCGTTCGTTGGCAGGCAGGTCGGCCCGGCGCTGGAGGGGCCAGAAGTCGAGCACCAGCAGCAGACAGGGAAAGGTCACCAGCATCTGCTTCGAGAGCAGGCTCAGCAACAGCATCAGACCGGTCAGGAACATCCAGCCCGGTTCCTGGCGGCGCACATGCTGGATGTACATCCACAGGGCGGCCAGGCCGAAGAAGCTCGACAGCACATCCTTCCGTTCGGAAATCCAGGCGACCGATTCGACATGTAACGGATGGACGGCAAACAGCGCCGCGACGAGCAGGCTGCGCCAGACCGCGCCGGTCAGACCGCGCAGGCAGGCGAATACCAGCAGCGTGTTGCAGGCATGCAGCAGCAGATTGACGGCGTGAAACCCCGCGGCTGAGCCCCCGAACAGCGACGCATCGAGCTGCAGCGACATCCAGGTGAGAGGATGCCAGTTGGCCGAGGCCCGGGTCGACAGCGGGGACCAGGCCCAGGCCACACTCTCTCCCGACAACCCCTTCACATAGGGGTTGAGTGTGACATAGACCGAGTCGTCGAGGTCGACGAAGCCATACCGCAGCGTGGGGAGGTAGACCGCCACCACCAGAGCCACGAGCCCCAGCGACATCAGCCACCACTCCCGGCGGGAGAGGCTGCCCGGCGGGGGCAGGGGGGCTGGTTGATCGATTTCCCCGGGGGACAGGGTCGACACCGCGTTATCACTCACAGGTGGAAACTCCGGTCACTGGAATCGTCTCGGCAGCAGGACTCTGTGCCCCATTCGCGACGACCTCGCCGAGACTCGCACGGCAGAGGGGAGGGGGCCGCGAAGAGGGTGCTGTTCCCCGCCATCCCTCAACACAAAGAGGCCGGCGATCAAACCGAACCGCCGGCCTCAGTCCGCTCCACCGCAGGGGAGGGGAAGGTGGAGAAACTTTCCCGCTTCGGTGGCTCTGATGCTACGTTCGTCCCGGAAAAACCGTTGGCTGGAAGGGGCTCCACTCTGGCCTTTTGCGGAATCTTCCCAAGGGATCCAGGGGCCTCGCAGTTATTCTCCCGCACCGCGCCGCAACGCGGTTCGGCGTCGCGCCCCAGCCCAGCCCAGCCCAGCCCAACCCAACCCTGCCCGGTCCTGCCAGGGCCGAACTCAACCCGCCAGGCTTTGTCGCTTGGAGGCAATCAACTGCAGCAGCGATTTCTGCGGGTCGGCGAATTTCTTCAGACCCTCGGTCATCAGAAAGTTCTCCATCTGGGCAAAGTCGACCTCGCGGTCGATCTCGGCCAGCACGGCGGCGGGCGGCAGCTGGTCAAGTGTGCGGGAGTAGGTTTTCCCGGTCATCGCCTGGACGGCGTCATTGGTGGCCGGGGGATTGGTCTGGATGTCCGAACCCGCCAGGGCCGCCACGTACTTGTCGGCCGATTCGGCCGGATCTTTCGTCCCCGTGCTGGCGAAGACAATCTCCTGCCTGAGGGGGAGTTTCAGTCCCGCCCAGAAGCGTTCATTCTCGGCCCACAACCGCTTGACGTTGACCAACCCGACCAGGCCCTGGGCGGCGGCCGACAGCTGCGGAACCTGCTGCTTGGTGTAGACGTCGATCCGGCTCACGAAAATGCTGTAGACCGATTTGAAATTCGCCAGGTCGTTCCGCCGCTGTGCTCCCGCCCACACCGCCTCGCGGGCAATTTTGTACTGCCGTTCACTGAAGATGAGGGTGACGTTGAGGGGGATCCCCGCCGCGGCGAGATCGGTCAGTGCGGCGAGACCGGCAGGGGTGGCGGGGACCTTGATCATCCGGTTTTTGTGCCCGGCGGCCCATTGCTTGCCGAGGGCCACGTACTGCGCGGCCCGCTCGGCGGTCGACAGCGGGCAACTGGCATCTTCCAGCAACGGATCGAGTTCGAAGCTGACGTAGCCATCATTGCCGCGGGTCTGTTCCCACACGGGCAGAAAGACCTCCTGTGCCTGCTGCACCAGTTGATCGGTCACTTTCCAGGCGACGTCGTGGTCATTGAGCCCCTGCCGCATCAGGCTGGCGAGCTGGTCGTCAAATCGGCCGGTCTTGATGAGATCCGCCACGATAATGGGGTTGGAGGTGGCCCCGGTGGCACCCGCCTGACGGTTGGAAACCACCAGTTTGGGATCGATGCTGTCGAGCCAGAGTTTGGTACCAGTTGCGATGAGCGATGCCAGCGGAGTCATGGGGGGATCGGAGGGCCGCGCGGGGCGGGACTTTGAGGACGGGGAACGTTACAGTCTGACGAGAGGCCCGATGATAGCCGGGCCCCGGGCCGGGGAACATTCCGCCCCCATCCCATTTCCCTCTGTTTCCAGCCCGGTTCCCCCGGGCCCCTGAACGCTTGGCGCATGTCGTACGACACCTACCAGAACCCGCTGAATACCCGTTACGCCTCGTCTGAAATGAGCCGGTTGTGGTCGCCCCAGTCGATCCACTCGACCTGGCGGAGACTGTGGGTGGCCCTCGCGGAGGCCGAGCACGAACTGGGGCTGCCGGTGACCACCACCCAGATCGAGCAGTTGCGGCAGGCGGTCGACACGATCGATTTTGCGGCGGCCAACCGGTACGAGCGGGAACTGCGGCACGACGTGATGGCGCACGTCCACGCCTATGGGGATCAATGCCCCGACGCCCGGGGGATCATCCACTGGGGGGCGACCAGCTGCTACGTGACCGACAACACCGACCTGATTCTGTTCCGCTCCAGCCTGCGGCTGATCCGGGACCGGCTGGTGGGGGTGATTGACCAGTTGGCGAAGTTCGCCGCGCAGTACCGCGACCTCCCCTGCCTGGCCTACACGCACCTGCAGCCCGCACAGCCCACCACAGTGGGCAAGCGGGCCACCCTCTGGTGCTATGACCTCGTGCTGGACCTCGAAGAACTGCAGCACCGGCTCGACACCCTGCGCTTCCGGGGAGCGAAGGGGACCACGGGCACCCAGGCGAGCTTTTTGCAGCTGTTCGAGGGGAATCACGCCAGGGTGGAAGAGCTCGACCGGCTGGTGGCCCGCAAGATGGGTTTCGACCAGACCTTCGCCGTCACCGGGCAGACCTACTCGCGCAAGCTCGATTCCCAGGTCTCGGCGGTCCTCAGCGGCATCGCCCAGTCGGCCCACAAGATGGGGACCGACCTGCGGCTGCTGCAGAGCAACAAAGAGCTGGAAGAGCCCTTCGAGGCGAAGCAGATTGGCTCGTCGGCCATGGCCTACAAGCGGAACCCCATGCGCTCCGAGCGGATGTGCGCCCTGGCGCGGTTTGTGATGAATCTCGCCGGGAATGCCGAACAGACCATGGCCACGCAGTGGATGGAACGGACGCTCGACGACAGCGCCAACCGCCGGCTGGCGATGCCGCAGGCGTTTTTGGGGGTCGACGCGATCCTCATTCTGTATCGCAACGTCGTCGAGGGGCTGGTGGTGTATCCCGAGGTGATCCGGCGGCGGCTGCAGGCCGAGTTGCCCTTCATGGCCACAGAGAGCCTGTTGATGGCGGGAGTGGCGGCGGGAGGGGACCGGCAGGAACTGCACGAACGGATCCGCGTGGCCAGCCATGAGGCGGGACGCGAAGTGAAGCAGTTTGGACGCGAGAACGATCTGCTGGCCCGTTTGGCGAAAGACCCGGCGTTTGCGCAAATCGACCTGTCGCAGGCCCTCGACCCCCGCGCCTACGTGGGGCGGGCCCCGGAACAGGTCGACAGCTTTATTCGCGAGGTGATTGATCCGCTCCGGCGGACACATGCCGACGCCTTGCGGCGCGATGCGGGTGAAGTGAAGGTCTGAGTTTCCCGCCGCCAGCGGGCGGTCATCTCCCGGTGTGCGAGGGAATTCGTACCGGCGGAACTCGTGCGAACACCGTTGCAGCGGCAATCGGGAATGTGCTGGAAGTGGTGGGCCGCTACCAGACGCTCTCCAGGACGTCTCGCAACTCGGCGTCCGAGACGTCGCGCGGGTTGCCACTGAGGCTGTTGCCGCGGGAGTCGCGCACGAGGTCGGGAAGCTGTTCATGCCGGACCCCCAGCTCGCGCAGTTGACGGGGAATCTGCAATTCCAGCAGCAGAATCTCGATCGTGTCGATCAGTCGCTGCGCCGCCTGCCGGGGAGTTTCCGCCGAGGGGCCCAGCAGCAGCCACGAGAGGGTGGCGAGGTCGTCGGTTTTGCTGTCGAGGTTGTATCGCAGGGCGGCGGGAAGCATCACGGCACAGGCCAGGCCGTGCGACACGTCGGCGTGAACTCCCAGCGCGGCGGCCACTCCATGCGCCAGACCCAGGCCGGAGTTCGCCAGGGCCAATCCCGAGAGCAGCGCTCCCTGCGCGAGAATCTCGCGCGAGGGAAGATGGCCCCCCTCCCGGCAGGCGGTGCGCAGGGCGTCGCAGGTGCCGGGCAGCCCCTGCAGAACCAGCATTCGCGACAGGGGGGTCGCCCGGCGGGAGATGTAGCTCTCGATGAGCTGGGTGATGGCGTCGAGCCCGGTGGCCGCGGTGATTTTCGGCGGAAGCGACAGCGTCAGTTCGGGATCCACCAGCACCAGCCGGGGCAGCAGTCGCTCGCTGCGAATGCTCCGTTTGGCCCGCTGCCCGGGGGATGAGATCACTCCATTGCGGGTGGCTTCCGACCCGGTCCCCGCGGTGGTGGGGACCGCCACGATCGGCAGCACTTCGCGGGTCAGCTCGATCTTGTCGGGTGTCCCTTCGAGAAAGCGGGAGATCCCCTCGACTTCGGGATGGGCCACCACGGCGGCAGCGGCCTTGGCGAGGTCGATGGCCGAACCTCCCCCCAGGGCCAGCAGCAGGTCGGTGCTGCGGGGTTGGTGGCCGCGAATCGAGGTCACCACCCGGTCGACGTCGGCCACGGTTGGTTCACGGGTCACGGTCTCCAGCGGGACGACCTCGAGGTGGGCCTGCCGCAGCCGGTCGATCGCCGCCGCCAGTTCCCCGGTCTGTTCGAGCGCCCGTGATCCCGGCAAGAGGAAGACACGCTGACCCAGCGGGGCGACCAGCGTTCCCAGATCCTTCCGGCGGCCCGATCCAAACACGATCCGCCGGGGGGCGGTGAATTCATAAGCGAGCGACATCCCAACCACCGATCCCGCGAGAGGAGCACATCCGCCGTCTGACACCCTCTTCAGTTCCCGGTTCCTGTCGGGGGAAACACCGCGACCCGAAGTCCGTCGCGTGGGAGGGAGTCCGCCAACTCCGTCCGTAGGACATCGGTTGCGAACCGCGGCGGCAGTTCGCGGGCCGATGCCCATCGAGCGGTCTTACGCCCAGCCACCAGACGTCTGTCGATGAGAACTTGCGAGCTCATCGGGATGACCGGGCGGGAGCAAGGTTGGCGGAAGCCAGGAGCCCCCGCGACGAACTTCAGGCTAACGGCGGACGTGGTGCTCGCCAAGGGGCCAGCAACACGCCCTCCGGGTGAGCGACACACGTTGCGAGTCAGAGGGAAGTGGTTGGTTGCGGCCGGCTAGTGATCGCCGTGCCGGGCGAGCAGTTCCTGCGCTTCCCGGCGGCGGTTCTGCACGGCTTCGACCTGTTGTCGACGTTGTTGCAGCAGCCAGGGACGGATACTGCCTCCATCCAAAGCGGCGGTCATGGCCTCGGGATCACCACTGCGGGCCATTTGGGCGCGGACACTCGCGACAAATTGCGATTGCTGGATCGATTGGGCCTTGCGGGCGAGTGCCCGTTGCTGGTTGGCCGCCTGCTGCAGGCGCACCTGCTGCATCACGCTCTGTCCCAGCGCGTTTGGGTTGTAGGCGTTGGCTGCCTGAAAGGCGGCCAGATTGGCTGTCCCCGAATTGACCGCGGCGGTGGTTCCGCCCGTGGTCGTGCCGCCGGTGGAGCCCCCGGTGGTGGTTCCGCCACCTCCGCACTGCCCACCACCCCCTCCTCCTGCCATCGCCCGGCCACCTCCGCCTCCGCCGCCGCCACCACCCCCACCGCCGCCCCGGTGATGGGCCAGGGCGGGCTGGGCCAGGCCACACAGGGCCGCGAGCCCCCACACCGCCAACGTCCGCCCGATGCGCCGCTTGCTCCACAGACTCTGGGCCATGATGCCGCTCCTCTCTGAGATGATTTCCTGGGGACAAATGGTGTCTTCCAGGGTGCCGGGAGGGCCGCCGCGATCCCGTTCCTGAGCCGGGGGCAACCGGGGTGAAGGGATTTCCCCACCCTGTTTGCGGTTTGGGTTGCCACGCCGCCACGGACAGAAACGTTGCAGCCTGCAGCATCTCCACAACCATTCTGGATTTTTTTCCAACAGGTGTGCGGCATTCCGCGTCAGGGGGGCCGTTGCCTCGACCGTCCGGAACCGAGACGCCAGAATCGGGACATGTCATTCAGCGCCACTGAACCACTGCTGGTTACCGGAGCCACCGGCTGCGTGGGGAGTCATGTCTGTCTGCGGGCACACGCCCTCGGGCTGTCCGTGCGGGGTCTCGTGCGGCTCTCCTCCGAGGCCGACTGGCTCCGCCGCCTGGGAATTCCCGTGGTCACGGCTGATCTGGCCCAGTCCGATCCACTTGCGGAAGCCATCGCCGGGGTCACCCGGGTGGCGCACTGTGCGGCACGACTGGGGCTGGGGGGACCACTCGACTACCGCCAATTGCACGTCACGGGACTGCGACGGTTGCTGGAGGCACTCGCCCGGCAAGGGACTGTGCGACAGTTTGTGCTGTTGAGTTCGCTGGGGGTCCATGCGCTGCGCGACCATCATGGAACTGATGAAACGGTCTCTCCCGCCGCGCGGGGTCTGGGGGCCTGTCTCGAGTCGCTGGTGGAGGCCGAGCAGGTGGCCCTCGACTGGGGGGTGAGACAGGGGGTGGCGGTGACGGTGTTGCGTCCGGGGCTGATCTATGGTCCGCGGGAACGCTGGGTGTTGCCGCAGTTGCTGCGACGGCTGCGCGAGCAGTCGTTCCGGTTTCTCGGCCCGGGCACGCAACAGCTGTCGAACACCGGGGTCGACAACCTCACGACAGCGCTGTTCGCCGCGTTCGACAAACCCCAGGCCGCCGGACAGATCTATCACATCACCGACGATCCGGTGGTCACCCAGCTGGAGTTCATTGGAACGATCTGTCAAATGGCGGGGTATCCCGAACCCCGGGCGGCGTTGCCGCTCGCCTGGGCCCGGCTGGCCCCCCGGTTTCCCCGGTGGCTGCGTCCGAATGACGAGGCCGATGAAACGGCCGCCGAGCTGCGTCTGTTGGGTTGGAACCGCGGGTTCTCAATCGACAAGGCGCGGCGCGAGCTGGGCTATCGACCCGCGGTCCCCTTTGCCGAAGGGATGCGCCAGACCATCGACTGGTACCGGGCTCAGGGAGTTCTGTAGCGGAATTACGCCCGCCGGCCTTGAGAACGGCCGCAAACCGGGCTGACACCGTTCCCCGTGCGACTCTATGGGGACGCTATGTTCCGGGGCCCTTTTCCCGGGCGATCAGTTCCGCGAGGCGGTGCCTCTGTTGACCCGAGGCATCGAAGTTGTCGGGGGCCAGCCACGCCTGGAAGGCGGACTGCAGCGGGGGCCATTCGGCATCGATGATCGAGAACCAGGCGGTGTCGCGGTTGCGTCCCTTCACCACCTGGGCCTGCCGGAAGATCCCTTCGAAGCTAAAACCGAGCCGCTGGGCCGCCCGGCGTGACGGTGCATTGTGGGTATCGCACTTCCACTCGACCCGGCGGTATCCCAGGTCGAACCCCTGCTGGATCATGAGGAACAGCGCCTCGGTCGCCGCGACGGTCTGCTGCAGCGGAGGACCCAGATTGATGTGGCCCAGCTCGATCGTGCCGGCGATGGGTATGATCCGCAGGTACGCGCAGACACCGCACACACGCCCCAGACCGGTGGGGCGGATCGCGAAAAACAGCGGATCATTTCCCTGGGTAAAATCCCGCAGCCACTGCAGATAGGTCGAGCGCGTGAGAAAGGGGCCGTAGGGGAGCCAGGTCCAATGCCGGCCGGTGGGGTCATCCGCCTGGGAGGCGAACAGCTCCTCCCCATGCACCTCGGGAACCAGGGGTTCGAGTCGACAGGTGCGCCCCTCGAGTGGGGTCCGTTCGGGCCAGGGAGGGACCTGCCAGTCGGGCACGAGGGGGCCGACCGGTTGTGATTCCTCGGAGGCAAAGTGCGGGTGCGGAGCCATGCTGAAAAGATACCGCCAGCGGGTTGCGGACTACCACCTTTCCAGCCGGGAAACGTAGACTGCCGAGAAGGGTTTCCCGCCGTCATTACTTCGCCCCCGGTCGCCTCCCGCCATGTCTGGTCCACCGACAACCCGCCGCGAGCTGTTGCAGCGTACTGCCGTGGGCTTTGGCTCGCTGGCCCTGGCGGGGATGTGTGCCGGGGAGGCCGGCCTGCGGGCTGCCGAAGATCCCCTCGCTCCCCGACAGCCGCTGTTTGCCCCCCGTGCCCGGCGGGTGATCTTTCTGTTCATGAGCGGCGGTCCATCGCAGGTCGACACGTTCGATCCCAAACCGTTGTTGACGCGGGACGACGGCAAACCCTTGCCCTTCGCCAAGCCGCGTGTGCAGTTCAACTCGACGGGGAACCTGCTGAAGTCTCCCTGGGAGTTCAAGCAATACGGTGAGAGTGGCCTGTGGGTGTCGGACCTGTTTCCGCATCTGGCGAAACGGGTCGATGATCTCTGCCTGATCCACTCGATCCACGGGACCAATCCGGCGCATGGCGGCGCGGTGATGAAGATCCACACCGGGACCGACAATTTTGTCCGTCCCAGCATTGGGTCGTGGGTGACTTACGGACTGGGGAGCGAGAACGCCAATCTGCCGGGGTTCGTAACCATCTGTCCGACTCTGGCGTTTGGGGGGATCAACAACTGGAGTTCGGCGTTTTTGCCGGCGGTCTACCAGGGAACGGCCCTCGGGAACGCCAGTATCCCGTCGGAGAAGGCGCGGGTGCGGTACATCAGCAACTCACGGTTGCCGCGGGAGATCCAGCGGCTGCAGCTGGAGCGGCTGGCCCGTCAGAACCGCGAGCACCAGCAGGGGGCGGCCGAGGCCGCGCTCGAAGCGCGGATCAATTCGTTTGAACTGGCGTTTCGGATGCAGTCGGCGATTCCTGAGATTGAGGACCTCTCGGGAGAGTCGCAGGCGACCCAGTCGCTGTATGGGATGAACGATCCCGTCACGGCGAATTTCGGGCGGATGTGTCTGATGGCCCGGCGGTTCGCCGAGGCGGGGGTCCGGTTCATCCAGGTGACGCACAACGATCACCTCGTGCAGTGGGACCAGCATTCCGATCTGAAGAACGGGCACGAGAAAAACGCCCGCGAGGTCGACCTGCCGATCGCCGGGCTGCTGTACGACCTCAAACAGCGCGGGCTGCTGGAAGACACCCTGATCTGGTGGGGCGGGGAATTCGGCCGGACCCCCACGGCCGAGACCGCCAACGGCCGCGACCACAATCAGGAAGGTTTCACGATGTGGCTGGCGGGAGGCGGGGTGAAGGGGGGCTTCCGCTATGGAAGCACCGACGACTATGGGTATTACGCGGCCGAGAACAAGGTGCACATCCACGACCTGCACGCCACGATGCTGGCCCTGTTGGGGCTCGATCATGAGAGGCTGACCTACCGCCATGCCGGCCGTGATTTTCGACTGACGGACGTCGAAGGGCACGTCGTGCGTGAGTTGTTCGCGTAGGCGGGGGGCCAGCAGTGGGCCACCGATTGCCCGGCCTGCCCACTACCACCACCACCACCACCACGCAGCAGAAGACGCAGGGGCGCGATCCTTCGAGGCCCCCCGCAGAAGAAAAACTGGGGGGGAAACGCTGAGGGAGGGATGAGGGAGGCGAACGTCTGCCGGGGCAGACCCAAGGGAGGCCTATTCTCCGTTGAGCCCCGATCCCAGCTTTTCGAGCGCCTTCACTTCGATCTGGCGGACCGCTTCGCGGGTAATGCCCAGCACCTCGCCGATTTCGCGCAGGTTGTAGGCCTGGCCATCTTCGAGGCCGTAGCGCATCCGCAGGACGAGGGCTTCCCGGGGATCGAGCGATTGCAGTTCCTCGAGGACCCAGGTGAGAGAGTCGTTGGTCTCCAGCCGCTGGTCGGGGAGGGGGATGCGATCGTCGGCCAGCAGGTCGGCGAGCGAGTAATTCGCATCGAGGGGCTCGGAGTGCATCGAGGCCTGCAGCAGTTCGAGCGCCTGGGCCAGCAGTTTCTGCTGCCGTTTGCGCAGCTTCTGGTCGGCCGCGATTTCCTCCAGCGTTGGATCCCGGCCCAGGATCCGCTGCAGGCGGGCGCTGGCCTGGCGGCAGCGGCTCATCAGCTCGACCATATACGTCGGAATGCGGATGGTCCGTCCCGTATTGATCAGCCCCCGCTTGATTGATTGTTTGATCCAGTAGGTGGCGTAGGTGCTGAATCGCGTCTCGTGGGCCGGATCGAACCCTTCGACTGCCCGCACCAGTCCGAGGTTCCCCTCCGAGATCAGGTCGAGCATCGACAGGCCCTGACCGGAATAGTGGCGGGCGATACTCACCACCAGCCGGAGGTTCGCCTTGATCATCTCATCCCGGGCGGCCACATCCCCCTGCTGGATCCGGAACGCCAGGTCCCGCTCCCGTTCCCGGGTGAGCAGAGGAGTGCGATGGATCTCGCGCAGGTAGATTTCGAGCGGATTGGTCGCGGACGAGCGGCCGGTGGAGACGCTGCTGGAAGTCGACTCGGCCATGCGGGGGGAGGGGGCGGAAGGGAGGTGCTGCCAATTAACCAGCCGCGCCATCTCCGGGCGCAACCTGTCCGTTCGTCAAATCGACCATTGCGGCCTTCCACTCCCGTTGAAAATCGGATTCCGAGACCGACTCACCGCAAGCCCGGTTGAACAGGCGCAAAAAAACGGCCCTGCCACGGGAAGTGACAGGGCCGTTGTGCGAACCTCTGACGGCTGTACCGACGATTCCCGCCGGGTGATCCCCGGGGGGAACCGTGGTGGCGTCGGCTTACTTCTTGTCGAGGCTGAACAGCGGGCCGGACTGACCGCTGGTACCACCCTTGAGTTCCTCGCGGGTGGCGGGGGCCGCCGCTCCGCCCGAGCCGCCGGCAGAGCCTTCGGCGGGAACCAGTTCCTCGATGGGGCCCGTCAGCTTGCGGCTGAGGCCGATCTTGCGGTCGGCCGTGTCAACCCGCAGCACGCGAACCTCGATCGGCTGGCCGACCTTCACTTCGGCCTCGGGGTTGTCGACCTTGTGCTCGGCCAGTTCCGAGACATGCAACAGACCTTCGAGGTTGTCTTCCAGCTGCACAAAGACCCCGAAATTGGTGATCTTGGTGACGGTGCCGGTGACAATCGAGCCGGGCTGGTAGCGACCGGGAATGTCGGTTTCCCAAGGATCCTGCTGCAGCTGCTTCATGCCCAAGGCGATGCGCTTGCGGTTCTGGTCGACCGACAGCACCTGGCACTGCACCTTGTCTCCCTTCTGCAGCACTTCGCTGGCATGCGAGACCTTGCGGGTCCACGACATGTCGGAGACGTGCAGCAGCCCGTCGATCCCCTCTTCGATCTCGATGAAGGCACCGTAGTTGGTGAGATTGCGGACCGTGCCGTCGACAATCGCCCCCACGGGGTACTTCGACGTGACGGTGTCCCAGGGATTCGGCAGGGTCTGCTTCATCCCCAGCGAAATCTCCTGCTTCTCTTTGTTGATGGCCAGCACCACCACTTCGACCGGATCGCCAATCTGGACCAGTTCGCTGGGGTGATTGACCCGCCGGGTCCACGACATCTCGCTGATGTGGACCAGCCCTTCGATACCCGGCTCGAGGCGAACGAAGGCGCCGTAGGTCATGATGTTGACCACTTCGCCCTTCGCCTTGGTGCCGACGGGGAACTTCTGCTCGACCATGTCCCAGGGGCTGGGCTGCTTCTGCTTGAGCCCCAGGGCGATCTTTTCCTTCTCGTGGTCGATGTTCAGAACCATCACCTCGAGCTCGTCGTCGATCTTGACCATCTCGTTCGGATGGCTGATGCGGCCGTAGCTCATGTCGGTGATGTGCAGCAGCCCATCGATGCCGCCGAGGTCGACGAACGCGCCGAAGTCGGCGATGTTCTTGACCACACCCTTGCGGATCTCGCCGACCTTCAGCTCCTGCAGCAGCTTCTGCTTGAGCTTCGAACGCTGGTCTTCGATCAGCTTGCGGCGCGAAACGACGATGTTGCGGCGGGCTTCGTCGATCTTCAGGATCACGCAGTCGACCGACCGGCCAATGTAATCGCCAATGTCGGCGGGACGGCGGATGTCGACCTGGCTGGCGGGCAGGAACACATGCACGCCGATGTCGACCAGCAGGCCCCCCTTGATCTTCCGCATGACCGTACCCGAGACCACGTCCCCTTCCTTGCGGGTGGAGATGATCTGTTCCCAGTCGCGGATCCGCTTCGCCTTCCGGCGAGACAGCTTGATCACGCCGTTCTGGTCGTCGAACTCCTCAAGCAGCACTTCGACCTTCTGGCCGGGCTCCGGAGGCGGTTCTCCTTCGTCCCACTCATTCGCGGGAACAATCCCCTCGCTCTTGCAACCCACGTCGAGCAGAACATCGTCTCCCTCACGGCGCAGCACCACGCCCGAGAGAATCTTGCCGGTTTCGAAAAACGGGGAGTCGACAATCATCGACTCGAACCCTTCGAAACCCTCGGCTTCCATGACCGCCGAGAACATCGAGTTCAATTCATCGTCGTCGATCGAGAATTCACGAATGAGGTTGCGATCTACCATGGACCAAAAACCGCCTGACACAAACAGAGGAACGAACAACCCGCCCGAAGGCCGCCCGTGCGGTCTTCTTCCTGAACTGCGGGAAGGGAAGGGGGAGATAATAACACAAATCCGGCCCGCACGGCCAGAACAGCCGGGAAAAATCCCGGTGTTTTCCCCTCCGACCCCCTGCTGACACCTCCCGGAAGAGTCGGTCGGAAGCAGAGCCGGGATTTGGATCGGGAGGCCTGGATCCAGTCCGAAAAAACAAGACGGCCAGCGGGAAGCTGGCCGTCTTGTACAAATGTCTCTTGGTCCGGAACTCCCGGGACGCTGTCCGTCAGAACGGCCGGGGGGTGACGATTTCACGTTGGGCCGTGTCGGGCTTACTCCAGTTCGTGCGACTCGTGATCGTCTTGCGCGTCGGCCGCGGCGACCACCGCACCTTCCACCTGCTGACCCCCCTTGCCCGCTTCGACAAACCCCTTGAGGTGAATCGACCGGGTGTGGTGCTGCAGTTTCCGGAGTGCCTTCGACTCAATCTGCCGGATGCGCTCGCGGGTGACCTTGAAGATGCGGCCGGTTTCTTCGAGGGTGTAGCTGTAGCCATCCCCCAGACCGTACCGCAGCTTGATGATCTCGCGCTCGCGGTACGTCAGGCTCTTCAGCACGTGCCCAATCTTGTCCTTGAGCAGCTTGTGCATCGCCGATTCCGAGGGGGTGTACTCGGAACCATCTTCGAGGAAGTCGCCAAAGCTCGAGTCCTCGCTCTCGCCAACGGGGGTGTCGAGACTGATCGGGTGCTTCCACGTCTTCATGATCCGCTGGGTTTCTTCCAGCGACAGCCCGACCGCCTTCGACAACTCCTCCATCGTGGGCTCGCGCCCCTTCTTTTGCCGCAGTTCCTCACTCTTCGCCTTCAGCGTCGAGATGCTCTGGAACATGTGCACGGGAATGCGGATCGTGCGGGCATGGTCGGCCACCGCCCGGGTGATCGCCTGCCGGATCCACCAGGTGGCGTAGGTCGAGAACTTGTACCCCCGGCGGTACTCGTATTTCTCGACGCCCCGCATCAGGCCGGCGTTCCCTTCCTGGATGAGATCCAGGAAACTCAGACCGCGGTTGCGGTATTTCTTGGCGATCGACACCACGAGCCGCAGGTTGCCTCCCGACAGCTCCTGTTTCGCCTGGGTCCAGACCGCGAATCGCGACTGGATTTTCCGGACCCGCTCCCGCATCGACTCGGGAGTCTCGTGGGTCATCATCATCAGTTCGTGCAGCTCGCGCTCGGCACGAGCCAGCTCGTCCTGGTTCCGGCGAGACCGCCGCAGTTCGCGAATATGCTGCTCGAGTTCGGTCATCCGGGCGTTGACCTGGTAGACCCGTTTGGTGATGGGCTGCAGACGCTGCGTCCGCAGGCTCAATTCCTCAAACAGCGTCGCCATCTTCCGCCGGCAGGTCACCAGGCCGGCGTGCAGCCTGGTCTTCTCGGCCGCTGGAGTGTCGGCACTCAGCCACTTCGAGAAGTCGGAGATGTTGGTTTCCATCAGCCGCTTGATCGTGGGCAGATTGTGCGGCATCCGCCCCAGAATCTGTTCCTTTTTGACGTTTTCCGTTTCGGAGGTCCGCAAGGTCCGCTCGAAGGGAAGCTCCCCCGCGAAGACCTTCTCGAGGGTCTCCAGCGCGGCGGTCATTGCAAAATGACATTCCATCAAGGCCCGGCGATAGCGCTTCCGGCTGACCTCGATCTTCTTCGCCAGGTAGATCTCCCGCTCACGCGTCAGCAGCGGGATGTTTCCCATCTGGCTGAGATACATCCGGACGGGATCGCGGGAGGAGACCGTCGGTTGGGGATTCTCTTCCCGTTCCCGTTCGGCGTTGATCTGCTTCTGCGGAATGCCCGGCAGAGGTCCCTGGGGATCTTCTTTCAGGTCGAGACCGGTGTCTTCCAGGTTGAGGACCAGCACGTCCACCAGGGAAGGGCTCCCGCCTTCGTCAGGCAGGTACGAATGGACCGCCTGAAACGACAAAAAGCCCCGTGTTTTGGCGTTTCTCAGCAGCACCGACAGGGGGTCATCAAACTCGTGCACAGAACACTCCCTTCCCAAGGATCGAGGGTGGATTTCATCCATCCTGGCAGGCTGCTGGTTCCACTCCGGGATCTCCCCCCGGACCAACCTCGGTTCCAACCGCCAACGACGAAACCTCTCAACAGTATCTTAACTCGTACTCAGCCCCAGAGGGGAGAAAAAAAACCGCTCCCCTGCAAACTGCTCGCTTCCGCCTGCGGAAGGTCGCCAGAATCCTCCAGTCCCACGAGACCGGCGCAGATTCCAGACCACCCCCCAATTGACAACCCACGCCAGCGGAGCGGCCCCAGACCCAGCGCTGCTCGTAGACGCTTCCTCAAGCCAATTATCCACTTCCGCCGAGTCATCAGTCAACTCCTTCGTCCTGCCGAGCCATCTGGTTGAAGCCTGGGTTTTGGCCCGGGAGGCCGTTCACGCCGCGTCGGCCCGGGCTCCCCACACCGCCGCCACCGGAGGAACCGCCACAGCCGCAACCCCCCCGTCCCCCGCAGCCGGGGTCAGAGTGCGGGCCTGGTACAACCGGGCATAGGCCGGACAACCCTTCAACAGGTCGCCATGTGTTCCGGTGGCCACAACCGTCCCCCGGTCCATCACGACGATCCGTGTCACAAACGCCAACAGACTGTCGGTAATCGAGTGGGTGATCAAAAAGACAGTTCGTCCCTTGACGAATTGCTGCAGCGACTGGTGAATCCATCTCTCGCTCTGGGCGTCGATCGCGCTCGTCGCCTCGTCCAGGATCAGGATCTCGGGATTCCGCAGAATCGCCCGCGCCAGGGCCACCCGCTGCCGCTGTCCTCCCGAGAGATTCGAACCCTTCGCCCCCACCACCGTCTCGGCCCCCTCGGGCAACTGCTCCATGAACTGGGTCACATAAGCCTGGTCGGCGGCACGCTCGATGTCTTGCAGTGTGGCCTCGGGACGTCCCAGCCGGATGTTCTCGGCGATGGTGTCATCGAACAGGAGGGTTTCTTGCGTCACCACCCCGACCCGTTGTCGCAGATCCCGCAGGGCGAAATCCCGGACATCGACCCCGTTGATCGCGACCTGACCCCGGTCGACGTCGAAAAACCGCGGCAGCAGGTTGACCAGGGTCGATTTTCCGCACCCGTTCTCCCCCACCACCGCCAGCACTTCCCCGGCCTGCACCGACAGGTTGACCCCATTGAGTACGGCAGGACGCGCCTCGCCGTCGCCGCTGTAGGTGAATCCGACGTCCTGGAACTCGATCTGCCGGATCTCGCGGGGAAACATCCGCGGACGGGGACGGTCCAGGACCCGGGTCTGTTCATCCATCAGGGCAAACACCCGGTCGGCCGCGGCCGCCGACCGTTTCAGCTTGCTGAAGACGCTCGACAGTTTGCGAACCGGGTCAAGAATGCCCGCCAGCAGCGTGTACATCATCGACAGTTCGGCCACATCCATCGGTTCGGCCGAGAGCTGAATTCCCCAGATGTCGGTCTCTCCGCGGAGCACGAGGTAGGCCCCCGGCAGCACTCCCATCACCACGGCGGTCATGCCCAGCAGTTCGGTGGTGGGATTGGTCAGGGCATCGGTCACCACGATGCGCATCGAACGACGGTAAAACTGCTTGCTTTCGCGATGATGCACGCCGCGCTGCCGCCGTCCGCCATTGAAGGCGGTCACCACCTTGAACGAGTCGAAGGTCTCTTCGAGGATCTGGTAGATGCGGGCGACCGATTCCATCGACTTCTGGCTCGCCTTCTTCAGCCGTTTGCCAATCCGCTGGAAGATGATCGCCGCCAACGGGGTGAACAACACCGACAGCAGCGTCAGCCGCCAGTTCACCCAGAACGCCATTCCCAGACAGGCCACCGCCTTGAGAGGTTCGCGCACCAGCTTCCCCCCCAAAAGTCCCAGCCCCGCCCCCAGCGCTTCAATGTCGTAGGTCAGCCGTGACATGAGGTTGCTGGTGCCGTGCATCCGCACGGTCTGCAGGTCGAGATTGAGAATCTGGCGGAAACACGCCTTGCGGACCCGCATCACCGTCTGTTCGACCACACTGCCCACGAGGACTTCTTCGCAGAACATGCAGACCAGCTTGATGGCGGTCAGCACGAGGATCAGCCCGAGAATCAGCGTAAAGGCCAGGAACTGGTCCTGGGGAATGAGCGGCAGCGCATACACCTCGGCCCCCCGGTAGAGGGCCAGCCGCTGCGAATTGGTCGTCAGCTTTTTCTCGGCCCGCGCTTTCTTGCGCAGCAGCGAAACCTGTCCCTCGGGATCAACGGGATTCTCACTCTCCCGCTGCTGCAGTTCGCCCTTGGCCTTGGCGATCCCTTCTTCGGCCTCGTCAATCAGCTCTTGCAGACACTGGGCGGGAGTCTTCCCCTCGAGCAGCACCTTCACCACCGGATAGGTGATCGAGAGAATGGCACCCCAGAAAAACGCCACGAATGCCGCGAGTACAAACGACACGAGCAACCGCCGCCGGCTGGGCCAGACATAGGGCAGCAGGCGGGTGAAGTGGCTGACCTGGCGATTCTCGGGCGACATGCATCCTGCTCGTCTGAAGGGATCGTGCCAGCCCAACGGGCTGGTGGAGGTCCTGGCCGATCCTCGACCCGACACACTCCATCCCACATTGGGGGATTTAGCAAAAAGGACAAACCGGGGGCAAGAGGAATCCCCCAGGCTTCGTATTGTGTCCCGCCTGACAATCGGGATAAAACCCGGCCCCGGTCTTGCAGACCTCTGCCGACGTTTCGGAAAGCCCCCATGATCAGTCCCGCCCCACCCCCCGACGAGCTTCCCGAAAACCCCGCAGAACTCGACGAGGAACTCTTCTCACAGGAAGAGATCGAGGCGGCGTATCAACGGGCCCTTGCCGCCTTCGAATCGGCCCAGGAAGAGACCGAGACCGACGAGTTCGTCCCGCCGCAGGTCTCAGACGGAATGCGGCAGGAAGATGGCGATTTCGTACCGCATTCTCCCCTCACCGCGGACGACGGGGCCAGGCTTGCCCAGCACCCCGTCTCTGCCGGGAGCGAACTCCCGCCCGATTCGCCCCCCGTGGCTTATTCTTATGACGAGATTCCGGTCGATCTGACTTCCTGGACCGATGACGAGAGTGACGCGGCAGAACCTGTGCCGACTGCAACTGGCGCGGACCCGGCCGGGATCCCTTCGCTCGAAGAGCAGGCGCACGCCGAATTCGAGGCACTGCAGGCGACACTCCCTCCCGAGACCCAGGCCGCCTGGGAGGCCGAGACACTCGCGACCGTCGAGCCCCCTCCGGGGAATACCAGGCTTCCGACAGCCTCCCCGGGGTCGGCCCGCACTGCGGTTTCCACCCGCCCCGCTCTGGCAGCGGTGGCCAATCCCCCCCAGCTACCGCCGGCGGATCCCGGCGTAACCCCCACGCAGGTCATCGAGGCGGCGCTGTTTGTCGGCGGACAGCCACTCACCGCGGGCAAACTTTATGCCCTGTTGCGGGGGGCCATCACTGTCGAACAGGTGCCGGAACTGATCGATGAACTGAACACTCTCTACGCGGCCCAGGAACGTCCTTATGAGGTGCGCCTGGGAGATGGGGGCTACCGCCTCGAACTGCGGCCGGAATACGACCGCCTGCGGGCCCGCGTGTTCGGGCAGGGACCCCGCGAAGTGCGCCTTTCCCAGGATCTGCTCGAGGTCCTGGCCCTGGTCGCCTATCGCCAGCCGATCACCCAGGCCGAGATCGAGGCCTTGGGCAAGGCCGGCCCCGGGAACCAGTTGCGGCAATTGCTGCGTCGCGAACTGATCCAGCTCGAGCGCGATCCCGAGCAGCCCAAGGAAGTGCGCTATCGCACCACCGACCGCTTTCTCTCGGTGTTCGGCCTGGCCAATCTCGCCGACCTCCCGCAGCCCGACGATCTCGCTGCCCGCTAAGTGCGCTCCCCGGTCAGTCCCCCTGTGGCGATGCCGGGCAGTCTCTTGAGTTCAATCATCCGCCGAGGATGCACTGCGGGCCGGTTCCAACGGGCGGCGCGACTTTCGTCCGGGGGTTCCCACCGGTGCCGGGCCGGTACCGTATGCCGTCCCGCTGGCCGACCGCTTCGACTATGATCAAGGCTTGGTGCTGTGCTGGTGTTCGGCCCTCTTCCGAGAGTTCCCGGCAGCCGCAGTCCTTCGTTCTTCTGTTGAGGCCCCCTCTGTGGCGCATGACTTCCTGACACTCGAAGAACTCGCCGAACACCTGGGGCGAGATCGCCGCGAGGTGGAAAAACAGGTGCAGCGCGGACGGATTCCCGGCCATCGCATCGAAGGGACCTGGCGGTTTCATCCCGCGGAAATCCGGCACTGGCTCGAACAGGAGATCCGGGAGTTTTCGAGCGAGCAACTGGCCGGGATCGAATCGGCCCAGAAGGCGTTCGACCCCGCCCACGACTCGCCTCTGGCCGAGCTGCTGGCCCCCGAACTGGTGGAAGTACCACTCGATGCCCGCACGAAGCGGTCGGTGCTCGAATCGCTGATCGAGGTGGCGGGGCGGACGTGGCAGATCTGGGAACCGGCGGCTTTGCTGGCGGCCTGCCTCGAGCGCGAGACCGCCATGCCCACCGCGTTCGAATCGGGAGTGGCCATTCCCCACCCGCGCAATCCGCAGCCGCAGTCGCTGGGGCAATCGCTCCTCGCGTTTGGCAAGACCTCGTCGGGCATCCCCTTCGGTGGTCCCAATCGCACCCTCACCGACATGTTCTTTCTGGTGCTGTGCCGCGATTCGCACACCCATCTGGCGGTGCTGGCCCGCCTGGGAAGAATCCTGCAGCAACCGTCGTTCATCGACAACCTGCGGGCGACCGAGACCTCCCGCGAGGCGTACGAATTGATCCTCAAGGCCGATGAGGCGCTGGCTGCGACATGAGCGAGCTGCCGTCTGCGTTGATTCCGCCCGAGGATTCTCCGTCACACGCTCCGGTCGCAGTCCCCGGAGTTCTCGCGGCTTCCGTCGCATCTTCTGTCGTGGGAGGGGATGACACCCCCACGGCCGCTCCCGCCGAGGGAGGGGCCTGTCCGCCCCCGCTGCAATGGCAGGAGGTGCTGCGGGAAGTGACGGAACGGGCCACCCATTGGACGGTGGAGGTGCCCGGAACGCAATTGACCGGCTTGACCCTCGGCGAAGGGCCGCCCCTGATCTTTCTCAACAGCCTGGCCGAGCCGCGGGAACTGTCGTTCCTGCTCGCCTGGCTGCTGCGCGACCAGTTCCGCTGCGTGCTGTTCGACTGGCGGGGAGTGAAATCGCCGCAACGGGGCCCAGTGACGCTCGACCGTCTGGTGGCCGACCTGTTCGAGATTGCCGATCACTGGCCGGGCGAACCGAATCGCCTGCTGGCGACCGGCCTGGGGGGATTGGTGGGGCTGCGGGCGCTGCACGACCGCCCCCGGCAGTTCACTCATCTCACCCTGGTGGCCGGCTACGCGCACCGGCAGTTGACGGCGACCGAACGGCGGCTGGCGGCGGTGGGGCGGTGGCTGCCGGGCACAGTCCAGCGGCTGCCGGGCTGGCGGGCGGTGCAACGGCACAGCCATCGGCGGTTTTTCCCGCCGTTCGACGAGACGCGATTCGAGTTCTTCCTCGACCGCCTCGGGCGAATGCCAATCGCGCCGCTGTGCGAGTTGGCCCGGGTGATTGCCCAGACCAACCTCACCCCGCTGTTGCCGCAGATCCAGAACCCGGTGCTGCTGATCGAGACCGAAGGAACGCCCCTGCCGCTACGCGAGTCGGGCCAAACCCTCGCCCGGCAACTCCCCCACGCGACGATGGAAGAACTGCACAACACCGGCCTGATCCCCGGCCTGACCCACCCGCACCGCATCGCGAAGCTGATTCGTACTGCGGCTGAATGAGCCGCCAGCGGACGGAGCGGCGGGGGAGCCATTCGCCTTGCCACAGTCGCAACCGCAGCAAAGCGGCCTATCGCCGGGCGGGCTGGCAGAGGGTTCGCTGTGAGACGGGGTCATGGGTGAATCCAGACCCTTTCCCCGGCTTCATTCGCTACACTCGCCGTCCTGCGTCCATCGGTTCGGTCCCCGGTTTTGCGGCCAGTTTCCCGAGGAGAGGAGACGGATGAAAACACAGGCTCTGTGCGGGATTGTCTGCGGTTTGTGGGTCCTGTTCTGGGGTGACGTCAGACCGGCCCACGCAGACAACGTGGTGGGAGTGGACCATCAGCGCAAGACGATCTATCGCTCGCCCCAGAAACCGGGGTTCACCAGTTGGGTGGGGGCCTGGACCATGCCCGACGGCGATCTCATGGTCAGCTTCACCCAGGCGACCGGGCCGGCCGAGGGGCGGGCGCGGGCTCCCGAGACGGTGCAGCAACGCTTGAGCTGGCCGCCGCCGGGACATCCCGGTTACGACATGACCGGTCTCGACCTGCGGAATGTCCACCTGCGCTCGACCGATGCCGGGGGGACCTGGCGCGAGGTGAGTGCCGACCGGTTCCAGTCGTGCATGAATGGCGTCACGGGGGAAGCCGAGACTGCCCTGGCCGATGGAACGATCCTGCGCGGTGTGTGGGGGTTCTACCTGCCGTATGACCAGCATCTGCCCAAAACCGGGTATCTCGAACGCTCGCGCGATGGCTCGCAGACCTGGGGGAAGCCCGAGGTGCTGCTCGACCCGGCGAAGTACACCGTCTGGCCGAAACGGCTGCGGGTGCTGCGGGATGGGCGGTTGATTGTTCTGGGGGGCGTCGCGGACGTTGCCGCGAACAGCCGGACCCGGGCGGAGTACAGCGGGCTGTTTCGGCCCCTGCTGATGGTCTCGGCGGACGCAGGAAAGACTTGGACGGGGCCGATCGAAGTGGTCCCCGAACAGCATCGGATGGGGTGGGGGGGCGAGGAGTTCGACGCCGCGGAGCTGCCCAACGGCGACCTGCTGTGCGTCTTCCGCCGTCAGCCGCCGGGGGCCGCGGGGGAAGTCCGTTGGCAGGGTGTGTTGCGGAAGGAGGGGGCTGGCTGGAAAGCCGGTGAGCCGGGAACGGCCCCCTTTCCGCACAGCGGCCATCCGGAACTGCTGGCGACCCGGGAAGGGGTGGTGCTGCATCTGTCGACCGCGGGCATCCACGCCACTGCGGATGCCGGCCGGAACTGGTATCGACTCGATCTTCCGGGAACCTCGTACTATCCCCGCTCGGTGCAGTCTGCCGATGGGCGGATCTTCGTCTTCGGACACATTGGCGGCGACGACGAATATGGCAAGGTCGACCAGTCGATCGTGATGGATTCTTTCCGGTTGGAACAACGGGGCGAGTGAAGCTGAAGTGAACTCCGGTGGGAACGGCAGTTCCCTCCGATGCGGCTTCAGGCTTGGGACTCGGGTTCGGCTTCTCGTCCGCGGTAGAGCAGCACGAGGAAGGCGGGGACCAGCAGTGGGCGGACCACAAAGGTGTCGAGCAGAACGCCAAACGCCAGGGCAAAGCCCAGTTGTTTCAATCCCACGAGGGTCCCGGCGAACAGCGACAGGAACGTGCCCGCCATGATGATGCCGCAACTGGAGATGATGGTCCCGGTCCGCCGCATCGCCTCCCGGATCCCCTCCACAGGACCATGGGTTCGCTGCTCCTCTTCGACGCGGGTCATCAGAAAGATGTTGTAATCTTCGCCAATCGCGATGAGGATCGTGAACAGGAACATCGGCACTTTCCAGTCGAGCCCGGCGAAGCCGCTGGGATCCCAGAGCCAGAAGGCGGCGAAGGTTGCTCCCAGGGCGGCGAAGTAACTGAAAAACACGCTGACAATCAGGTAGATCGAGATTCCGGGCTTCCGCAGCAGAACGAGCAGGATCAGGAAGACTGCCGAGAGGACCAGCAGATCGATTTTCAGCTGGTCGGCATCGGTCACGCGCTTCAGGTCGCGGATACTGCCGGTTGGTCCCACGAAATACAACCGGGCGCGGGACAGGGGTTCCAGCGCGTGGGATTCTTCTTCGGTGTGCGGGGCGGCGACGAGGTTCCGCAGATGACTCTCGACCTCATCCAACAGGCGGATGCTCTCGCGATCGAAGGGATCGGTATTGAAAATCATGTCGATCCGGGTGACCCGTCCTTCCAGCCCGGGAACACTGCTGACGTAGTACTTCTCGGCCCGCCGGCGTCCCACCCCTTTCTGGAACGGACTGAGCCGGCCCCGTTGTCCCAGCGGTTCGATCACCGACCGGATGTCGGCGATCGACAGATCATTGCTCCGTTCCTTCAGGCCGGCGCAGATGTGTTCAAGAGCCACCCGGCCACTGCCGGAATTGAAATCGATCTCGTCCGAGTCAATCAGGATGGTCAGGGGACCGGCATACCCGGCGGGAAAGTGCTCCTGAACCGCCTTCGCCCCCACCACGCTGCTGTTGGTCGGCGGGAGTTCGCTGAGCAGGCCGTAGCTGAGGTAGTCGTAATACATGAAGCCAATCAGGGCGAGGGGGGCCATCAGGGCCACGCTCGACAACAGCACTGTGCCGGGCTTGCGCATCACCACATCACCGACAAAATCCCAGAAGATCTGGAACTTGTTCCGGGGAATCAGTCGATTGATCAGCCGCGTGCCCCAGCTTCCCGAGCCGGTCCGTTCGACACGCCCCATCACACCGTGCGGCCAGAACGCCCACCGGCCCATCAACTGCAGCAGGGAGGGGGTCAGGGTCAATGACGCCACAAAGCCCACGACCAGCGCCAGTCCAATACCGACCCCCGCCTCGCGGAACTTGCCGAACTGCGCGAAGATCATCATGCCAATCCCGCAGATGACCGTGAACGCGCTGGCCGTCAGCGCCGCCCCCACCTGCGAGAGCGAATTCGCCACCGCCCGTCCCAGCGGTTCCCCCTGGTCCAGTTCTTCTTTGTAGCGGGCAATGAGGAACAGGCAGTAATCGACCCCGGTGCCATACACCACGACGGTGATATAGACCTCGAGCCCCACGAACACGTTGTACTTCCAGCCCCCCACCCAGTCCGGCGGGAGCCCGGTCAGCCAGATCAACAGCGACAGCGCGACCTGCACCGACACCATGACGGTCAACAGGGGGATCAGGGCCAGCAGCGGGGCACGATAGATACCGGCCAACAGCAAGACCACCAGCACGACCGTCCAGCGCTCGGTTGCCGACGCACTCTCCTGCGCCGCCACCAGCATGTCGCGTCCCACGGTTCCCGTTCCACTCAAGGCCAGATCGAGGCCCAGCGGGATGACCGGTTTGCGATTGGCATCCTGTTCGTGTGGCAGTTCCTCGAAAATGAGGCGTTCGACGCGGTCGATGACCTCGCGGTTCGACCACGCCAGGAACTCGTGCTCGAGAGGCAGCACCACGAGGCAGGCATCCTCCTTGTCGCTGACGAGGAGTTGGCCGACCGTTTTGTCGTCGGGCGAGCGGATCTCGAGCGCGGAGCCTTCCTCTTTCGCACCCCGCACCGCTTTCAGACGCGGAGTCAGCACGTCACGGATGAAGGTGCGGTCGACTTCATCCAGCGGCTTCTGGTAGCGCCGCACCACCACCACCACACTGCTTTTGAGCAGATCCTCGGGAAATGCCTTGGCCAGCAACCGCTCGCCCACCAGGCTCTGGATGTCGGGGGGGAGAAAGGTGAACTCACCATCCTGGGCCACATCGGTCCATGTGGGAACGACGCCTGGCCCCAGCAGGGGGTCAAACCAACGCTGTTGCTGGCCCAAGGCGGCTACGAACAGCAGCAGCCAGAACACCAGCAGCCCCAGCCAATGCCGGGCCACCCAATTCCCAAACCGGGCAAACATGCCGTCTCCCGGGGACGATCGACCTGGCAACCTGTTCCCCGCGGGAACCGAGCTCCGATTGCCTTCCGATCCTCCCGGTGTCACGAAAGCGGGGTTGACAGTAGTTCCGGCTGGCGTGAATCGTCAATTCCCGACAGCCCGCCCCCCTGTCGCGCCGGTCCCCCCCGCGCCGCCGCCCGCCATCATCATTGCAATTGCTGCAGCCGTTGCGACCGCTCTGCCTTTTCACTCTCTCCCAACCGCTGCAAGGCAAACCGCAGCCAGTTCCGCAGGGCGAGGGTTTGCCGCACGGCCGGCTTGTACCGGTCGGCGAAGATCGGCCCTTCCACGGCCACCCGCGAGGGACCGGGAAACCGGCCCGGAGAGCGATTCCGCAGACTCTCCAGCCGCTCCCGCCAGGGAGACAAGGCCGTCCCCAATTCCCCGAACGATTCGAGGGCCAGCAGCCGGTCTGACAGCGGATAATTCTCCCCTTCCACCAGGGTCATCAACGCCTCGATGGTCTCATTCGACTGGGGGGCAAGCCGCGAAAGGGAGTCGATCAACAGACCCCGGCGGGGCGACGGCTGGTGGTCCAGCACCAATTCCCGCGCCCGGACCAGATCTTTTGAGTCGGGAGACGGGGTCGCCAACAGCCCCGCACAGGCGACCGGCCGGACCACTTCGGGGCCGGACTGGCTGGCCTGTCTGAGGCAGTTCCGCACGGCTGGCTCGGACGGGGCGACGGCGGCCAGTGCCTCAAGCACCATCGCCTCCAGGCCCTCACCGGTGTCTTCGGGCACGGGATACGGCTCGAGCGTCGACCAGCGTTCGACCAGCACTGGCCACGCCGCTGCTCCCAGCGGCCCCAGATGCCGCAGCGTTCTCAGAGCCCAGCGTTCGAGCGGGCGTTCGCCCCGGTCGGCACCCGCGGCCAGGTCGGTCCCTTCCTGCACAATCGCGATCAGGTCAGGCAGGGCGGGAGCGGCGGCCGGGCCCACCGCCGCGAGGACCATGGCTCCATCAACCCGGTAGGCCCCCGTGTGGTCGGCCACGAAACGCCGTGCCACGTCAACGGCGGGGGCGGCCGCCTCCCCGAAATGACGCAGGTTGTTCAAGTCATCCCGGGGCTCACCCGTCCCCGACTCGAGGCGGGCTGTCAGCAAGGCCACGATTCCCCGGGCCATTTCCGGGTCAATCTCCAGCAGGGATGGGGCGTAGGCATGACCGGGAACCTCCCCCAGCAGCCGTTCCCGCAGCAACTGGGCGGCACGTTGACGGTCCCCCCCCAGCCGCACCACGAGGCTGGCGGTCGCCGCCACATCCACACAGCGTTCCGAATGCAGATACTCTTCGAGGCTGGGCAACACCTGCTGCGCCTCATGCTCCAGCAGGGCCAGCCCGCGCAGGGCCGCCATATGAACTCCTGCCGTGGGAGCCTCCAGCATTTTCAGCAGCGGGGCGGCCGCCTGAGTGGCCCGGGGCCCCACCGTTTCGAGATACCGCAGGCCGAGCGAGCTCAGATCGAGCAGTTCGCTTCCGAGCGCGACATACAGGTCCTGCAGATTCAGCTGATCGTGCCAGATCAACAGTTCGAAGCAGTCGGCCCGCAGGAACTCATCTTCCCGACGCGATTGCAGCAACCCCCGCAGAAACTCCACATCGCCGTCGGTCAGCGTTTCGCTCCGCCGCAATTGTTCGAGTCGCAAATAGGGGAGCGCGGTGTCTCCCTCCCGCAGGGCCTCCCGCAGCGCCTCGTCCGGGGCCCGCTCGATGGCCCGGGCCGCGGCCCGGCGAACCTCCCGGGCGGGATCGGTCAAAAAGGTACTCAACTTCGCCAGGATGGAACCCCGCTCATCGGGGATCATTGCCAGGGAATTCACGGCCATTTCCCGCACGATCACATCAGTCGACCGTAACGCTCCTTCCAAATCGGCACGGGCGGGGGCCGCGGCGGACCCCAGCCGGGCGAGGGCGGTCACCGCGTCCTGCTGATCGCGCCGGTCTCCGGTGGCAACCAACCGGCGCAGCGTGGGGAGGGCTTCTTCCTGCTGTTCGACCCACGAATCGATGCGCTGCACGCGGACCTGCAAGGGGGTGGCGGAGGGTGGTTCGGCCACTTCCGTCTGGGGCTGTTGCACCTGCCGTCCATAGCCCGCCAGACCCAGCACCCCGATGATGCATGCTCCCACCCACCAACCCGAAGACATCAACGGCAATTGTCGAGAGGAAGCCATGCCAGGTCTCGCGGCTACAGGAATCTTCGCAGGATTTTCTGACTCTCGGGGTCGAGTTCCCGCCGGTCGGGAATGAGATAGCGGATTCCGAGGGTGTCGGTCAGCAGGACGCCGTGCTCTCCCTGGGCCCGCACGCTCTCTTCGGTGGTGGTGGCGAATCCCACCTCGCCGCGATCGGTCTGTACCCGCCAGTCCGTTTGAGATGAGCCGGGCCGCGCCTCGAGAAGACGCGTGATTCGGGGCTGGAATTCCCGGCGGGCCAGTTCCTGCTGCACCAACTGCCGGTTGTCGGGAGACAACTGCTCGAGCGACTCAATCAGCAGCAGTTCCTTCCCCTGACTGTCCGTGAATGAAATCCAGCGTCCCGGGTCGGTGGTGGGAAAGGCCCGCACGGGAACCATACCTCCATGTGTCTGGCCATCCGGCCGCACAACCGTCAGCCGGCCGTAGGGATCCACCGAGATTCGGACCGCTCCCCAGTCAATCGCGTCCGCTGGAGACACTGTCATGCACTGTTTCCCTTTGAACCGTTCCCGGAAACGACCTTCGGAACCCCCGAGTCCATCCCGATTGGATCAATCCAGATCGGGTCCCGGGAGCACTCAATCCCGGCCAGCCACCGGTCAACAGTGTAGTCGTTCCAGATCGGGTGAACAGGGAAGGCGGGGTTGCCCATGGATGGTCGCAACGCTGCCTTGGGGCTGCGGCCGGACGGGCAAGGGATGTTTGCCGCCGAATTGCCGGTCAGGACCCCGACATCCCGGGAATCTGCAGTCCAATGACCAGGGGCATTCCCGGCTTCAGATCGCCCGACACCAGTTCGGTGTGCTGGCTGTCTGACAGGCCGGTTTCGACCGCTACCGCCCGCAAGAGCCGCCCATCGGCAATCCAGACGTGGCGCAGGTTGCGCTTCCGCCGGGCCTTGGCCCGCTCGTCGGCAGACAGGGACCGTTCGGATTTGACCTCTTTTCCCTCTTCATCGGTTCCCTCGACCACCCCCTCGACAAGGGGCCGGTCTTCCGGCCGGACCTGTTTGGGATTGGGATAAAACCGCAGGGCGGAGTTGGGAATTTTAAGAATGTCCCGGCGCTCGGCCACCTCGAACGAAATGCTGGCGGTCATGTCGGGGAGCAATTTGAAGTCGGGGTTGGGGCTCGAGACAATGACCGGATAGGTCACGACATTTTGGGTGGTGGTGGCATTCATCCGCACCTCTTCGATCTTCCCCACGAACAATTCGTCGGCATAGGCGTCGACGGTGAAGGTCACGGGAAGCTGTTTGGCGTGTGCCTCGCGGATCAGGCCGATTTCGGACTCATCGACCGAGGCCAGCAGGTCGACCCGCTCGCGGATGTTCGGAGCGATGACAAACAGCTCGGGAGTCTGGAACTGGGCCGCGAGGGTCTGTCCCGGTTCAATCTTGCGATCGATGATGATCCCCGTCTCGGGCGCACGGATTTCGCAATACTCCATCTGGGCTTCGGAAAACGCCAACTGCGATTCCGCGACCTTCACGCTGGCCTCGGCCAGCCCTTTCTGAGCCTCGAACGAGAGCACCGAGAAGTAGAACTTGTCCATTTCGGCCTGGGCGATGAAGGACTTGTCTTCCTCCCGCAGCTTGATGGCCCGGTCGAGATCGCGCCGGGCCTGCTGCAGTTGGGCATCGGCCCGCCGTACCTCGGCTTGCCGCGACTTCAGGGTCGCCTCGTCCCGATCCAGGTTCGCCTTGTAGATGCGGGGATCGATTTTGCACAGAACCTGCCCCTTCTGCACCTCTTCATTGAAGCCCACCATCCGCACCGAGGTGTCAATCGGGCCCGATACAAATGATCCCACCGTGATCTTCCGCACAGGCCGTACCTTGCCTGTGGCGTTGACCACCGAGATGATGTCGCCTTGCTGGACGTCGGCATACCGCCACTGGGGCTGGTTGCGGTTCCGCCAGTACTCGATCGCCGGCCCAGTGGCAGCGCGGATTCCGCCCGCCAGGACCCCCAACACCACCAGCCACTTCATCCAGCGTTTCATGCCGTTCCTTTTCGCTGCAACTCCGCGCCCCGCCCAACACACCCTACCATAATACCTTACGGTCGGCCGGCGGGTGTCGGCCAGTCTTCCCGGGAATCGCCGCATGGCGCTGATTGAACTGACCAACATTTCGAAGGTGTACGACCTGGGGGAGGTGAAGGTCGAGGCCCTCAAGTCGGCGAATGTCTCCATCGAAGAGGGAGAATTCGTCGCCCTGATTGGTCCCTCGGGTTCGGGCAAGTCGACCCTCATGAATACCCTGGGTTGCCTCGACCGTCCCAGCACAGGGAGTTACCTGTTGGCGGGCGAAGAGATCGCGACCATGTCGCGCGATGAGCGGGCCCGCATCCGCAACCAGCGGATTGGGTTCGTGTTCCAGAACTTCAACCTGCTGGCCCGCACCACCGCCGTCGAAAATGTCGAACTCCCCCTGATGTACGCCCGCGGAATGTCGCAGGCCGAACGCCGGCGGCGGGCCGTTGAGATGCTGGGTCTGGTGGGACTGGCGGAGCGGCTTGATCACCATCCCAGCCAGCTCTCCGGTGGTCAGCAGCAGCGGGTGGCCATTGCCCGGGCGTTGGTCAATCGGCCGGCGATCCTGCTGGGAGACGAGCCGACCGGGAACCTCGATTCGAAGACCAGCCGCGACATCATGGCGCTGTTCAAGCATCTCAATGCGACGGAACGGATCACCGTGATTCTGGTCACGCACGATCTGAATGTCGCCCGGAATGCCCGCCGGAACATCGTGTTGCGCGACGGGCAGATCGTCTGCGACACCACCGATGTCTCCCAGGCCGCCCGGTTCCTGCACCACACCGACGACGAACCCGAAGAGGCTGCGACCACTTCGGGATGAGTTTTTCTGTGTCCTTCCACCGGTTTTCCGCCATGTCCGTCTCCCGCCGCTCCTTTCTGCGTTCGGTCACCGCGTCTCCCCTGCTGCTGGGGATTGGTCCGCACGCTGTCTCCTCGCTGTGGGCCCAGCAGAAGGAAACCCGGCTCCCCCGCGGACTGCCCGAGGAACAGGGAGTCGATTCCCGCGGAGTGCTGGCCCTGCTGGATGGCGTGGCCGCCGCGAAACTCAGCCTGCACAGCCTGATGCTGGTGCGGCACGGCAAAGTGATCGCCCAGGGGTGGTGGGCGCCGTATGCCCCTCACCTGCGGCACACGATGTACTCGCTCAGCAAAAGTTTCTGCGCGACGGCCGTGGGGATCGCCGCCGCCGAGAAACGGCTTTCGCTCGACGACAAGGTGGTCTCGTTTTTTCCAGACGATCTTCCCGAGATGGTCGGGGCCCATCTGGCCGACCTGCGGGTCCGCCATCTGCTGATGATGGGGACCGGTCACCCGGGCGATTCCCTGTTTGGTCCGGGATTCACTGTGGCCGAGAAAAACTGGGTGAAGTCGGTCTTGTCGCGTCCCCTCCAACACGCTCCGGGAACGCACTTCGCGTACAACAACGGGGCGACGTTTCTCTGCTCGGCCATCGTGCAGCAGACGACGAGTCAGACGCTGCTCGATTTTCTCAATCCCCGGCTGTTCGCGCCGCTGGGAATTGCCGGTGCCGACTGGGAGCAGAATCCCCAGGGAATGAACCACGGCGCGTTCGGGCTGCGGGTGCGCACCGAAGACATCGCCAAGCTGGGACAGTTGTACCTCGCCGGGGGAACCTGGGAACAGGCCCCCGTCCTGACGACCGACTGGGTCCGTGAGGCGACGGGAAAACAGATTGAGAACGCCCCTCCCAACGATCCCGCCCGCCGGGAGACCAGCGACTGGGCACAAGGATATGGCTACCAGTTCTGGCGGTGCCGGCACGGAGCCTTCCGGGGAGATGGAGCGTTTGGCCAATACTGCGTGGTCCTGCCCGACCAGCAGACCGTGCTGGCGATGACCTCCGAGACCAACGATCTGCAGGGGGTGCTCAACGAAGTGTGGAAGCACCTGCTTCCCGCCTTGTCGCCACAGCCGCTGCCCGCAAATCCCGGGGCGAGCGGCCAGCTGCGTGAACGGCTGAACGCGTTGTCGTTGCCGGTCCCCCAGGGGAAACTGACTTCTCCCCGCGGGCCGCACATCGACCGGCGGGTGTATGCGGTGGCCGACAATGCGCTGGGAATCACCCGGGCTTCGTTCGTACTGCGGGATGGCCGGGGGAGACTCTCGCTGGAGACTGCGGCAGGCGATCAAGGGGTCGAGTTTGGCCTGGGCCGCTGGCTGGCGGGAGACACGACGTTCTCCCCCGTGCCGTTGCACCTGGTGAGCACGCTGGCCGACCGCCGGCACACCACCTCGGCGGCCGCCGCCTGGACCAACGACGATACCTTCGTCATCGACTGGCGGTTCACCGAGACGGCACACGGCCAGCGGCTGACCTGCACCTGGGAGGGAGAACAGGTACGGATCGCCTTCGAGCGCAGCGTGACGCAGCTCAATCCGGCGGCCAAAGATCCCCGGCCCGTGCTGGTCGGCAGCTGAGGGGTGATTTCCCCGCGGCACGGAGCCGGCACGGGCGCGCGAAATCACCCCCGGCCCGCAGAGGCAGGCCAGGGGTGATTCTGGCGACCGGCAGCGCCAGCGTTACAGCAGCTTCAGCACGGCGTCGGTGAGACCTTTGTCCCCCACGACGACGTTGAGCTTGCCCGCCGCGGCGATCCGCTCCAACGCCTCCAGTTCCCGCACCCGCATGAGGGCTGGAGACTCCGACAGCAGCTTCGCCGTGTTGGCCTGGGACCGCATCGCCGCCGTCTCTTCCCGGCGGAGAATGAGATTCGCCTCAGCCTCCTTGCGGGCGGACGTCACACGGTTCATGAGGTCCTTCATCTCCCCCGGCAGGATCACATCGCGGATTCCCACCGAGCGAAGTTCCAGTCCCAGTTCGGTCGCACGGCCGCGGAGCGATTCCTCAAGTTCGCGCGACACCGCGTCCTTGTCGGTGAGGAACAGGTCAAGCTCGCGCGCTCCCACCACGCTGCGCAACACCAGTTGCGTCTCGCGGTAGAGGGCACTCCGCAGGTCGTTGCTCTGGCTGAGGGCTCGCTGGGGGTCGGCGACCTGGAAGGTCACCACGGCGTTAAGCCGCAGGGTGACCTTGTCGGCGGTCATCAGGTCCTGGCCCGCGATGTCGATCTGGTTCTCACGCAGATCGAGCTCGACGACCTTGACCTCTCCCTGTCCCTTCCAGAACGCGTACGTTCCGGGAGAGAGCGTCGCCTGGTACTGCCCATCCTGGTACAGCACCCCGGCGCAGTCACGACCGACCGTGAACACGTCGAGGCACTGGCGGGCCGTCGGCGAAGCCAGAATGGACTTCCACTCCGGATGGTCGAACCGCACCGAGCGGGCATCGAGCACCTCGGTGCGCACCTGGCGCTGACCGGTCCAGAAAGCATGCAGTCCCGCGGGGAGCACCCGGCTGAAGCGGTTGTCGATCCAGACGAGAGCCCGCTGGTGTTCCTGCAGGTCGAGGACCACCGCCCGGTCCTGCAACGCCCCCGACTTGACGATCAGGTCGAGCTGTTCATGCACCAGGTCCGGGGTTCGCTGCGAGACCACATCCACGCGGATCTTCCGGAAGAGATCGAAAAACCGATGCCGCCCGGGAGGCAGCAGGCCTGCGAACTCGCCGTTGCGAAACAGCAGTCCGACCTCAAAGCTGCGGATCTGAATCGGAGTGAACATGGAGACCTCCTTCGGAGAAACAGGCAAACGCGGGGACGATTGTTGGGTTGCGGCGGAAACCTCCACGGAGATGTTCGGGAGGAGTGGCGACAAGGGCCGGATTGGGGACTGGACGGGAAAAAAAACGCCCGGGTCAGATCGGCATCCGGAGACTGCGGGCCGTTGGTCGAGGCCGACGGCGAGTCCCTGAGGAGTTACCTCATGGGGGATCATCCAGGGAGAGAACTGAAAGATGCTGGAAAGTCAGGGTGGATGCATGAGTGCGACTCCGTGTGAGGTGCTTGGATGGTGCGGACGGCTCTGCGGAGGAAAACCCCCCCGGGTCATCCGCAGGGGACCGCACAAAAAGACGGGACGGGGATCGATCCCACGAGGGGCGAGCCCCGAGACTGCGGTCGAGATGTCCGATGAAGGCAGCGCGTTGCTCCCGGCCGCAACGCGACGCGGAGGGGATTTGAGCATCCACCTGTGCCGGGAACGGCGGGCTCTTTCCAGGCCGCGAGCTGTGTCGCCGGCGTCCGCGAACGGAAGCCGCACGGTCTCGCGGGCGGTCGGAGCCCGGTTCGTCGGCACCGGGTGGATCCGGGATCCATCCCCCGCAGGGCGTCGTCCGCGGTGGCCTGTCCGGAGCGGATGAATCGAGGGATCCATCCGGCCGGGGTGGGGGCCGTGGGAATCAACGTCTGCCTTCGACTCGGTCATCTTGAAAAGAGATGGTGCGTGGGGCACGTCGAGACGACGTGAGATTCCCACGCGGGTCGCTTGTCCAGGATTCGAACCTGACGGACCTGTTCGTCCCGGTTGGGAGGAACAGGCCTTGTCCACCGTGATCCTGCGGGAAATCCAGTTCGGAACAGACCCTGCCAAACCGGTGGTCAACCGTCAGACGGCGACCCCGGCGGCGGGCCCGCCTCTGGAAACAGGAGGGCACGTCACCTCAAAAACCTGCCGTCGGGAGTCGAACCCGTCCTCGGCGGTCCCGGGGGACCGCCGCCAGTCCACCTGGCATCGGCAGCAACACGCTCAGAGTCCTCGCCAGGAATCGAACCTGGTCTGCAACCTTCGGAGGGTCGCGTGCGATCCGGCACACTCCAAGGACAAAAGGGGACAGGTCCAATAGTGTTCGGCACGAGACGTGCCCGGGGTGAACACATCGACCTTGATTGAATTGCTGGATTTGGCACAACATTTGCGCCGCTCCTCCAGACGGTTGTAAAACTGTCAACTTGGCAGGG
>Ga0315899_10000253_pt1 | contig 66093 bp, 79 predicted proteins | sample LakEriMetagenome_2_FD_203518 | JGI IMG/M metagenome (GOLD analysis project Ga0315899, IMG submission 203518) | Freshwater fungal communities from buoy surface, Lake Erie, Ohio, United States - Buoy 4 MA112 | ecosystem: Environmental > Aquatic > Freshwater > Lake | place: USA: Lake Erie, Ohio... | reverse complement strand
AGACCGGCTCAAGCCAAGTATTCTCGATCTCGGCGGCGGAACGCGCGGCGGGTGTCCGATCACAGGATGAACTGCCGTGGAGCCGTCGTGACCACGCGCTGTTTGTCGCCTTTGCCCCGTTCGACGCACCCCGCTATGCAGTCACAGTGGTAGTCGAGCATGGTGGCGGAGGTTCCACGGCTGCCGCGCCGATAGCACGCGATATCATGCTGTTTGCGCAACACGGCGGATTGCCACCGACGGACGCTTATCCCGCGTCGCAAAGGACCCGCGTCAGCGATCAGCTGGCACTCATGTCCGATCGCATCCTTCCGCCCGATGGTGCGACGTCGATTGTGAGCCGGATATGACCTTCTGGGAGAAGAACAGATGGGCGTTCCGCCTTCAAAGGTCGTTGCTCATCGGCGGGCTCTTGGCGAGCGTGGCCACTCCATCCTTTGCATTCTTTCACAACGAGCCGGATGTCGAACTGGGTCGGACGACGTATCAGGAAACCTGTGCATCTTGCCACGGCGCTAATCTGGAAGGGCAGCCGAACTGGCAGTCAGCAAACCCGAATGGGACCTATCCTGCCCCCCCGCATGACGAGACAGGTCACACCTGGCACCATGGGGATGCAATGCTGTTCGACTACATCCGCAAAGGCGGGCAGGTCGTGCTGAACGAGATGGGCGTAGATTTCCAATCGGGCATGCCCGCATTCGGTGAGCAACTTTCAGATGCCGAGATCGAAGCGATCCTCGCCTATATCAAATCGACTTGGCCAGCTCGGGTCCGCGCCACGCAGGAAGACCGCACCCGCATGGAAGCGGCGAGCGAATGAACCAGCACCTTAGTCTCTCCCCAAGAAGAAACCTGCTTGCCTCTCAAGTGGCTAGAGGGTTCACACACGACAAAATCAGCCCTATTTCCCAGAAGGTCTCACCTATGCGCGTTACCCAAATGATACTTGCCGCCACGTTTGCACTAGCGTTGCCAGAACAATCCCTGTCGCAAGAGATCTCCGATGATCGGATCAAGGCGCTCGTGGCCGAAACACTTCGGGAAAATCCCGAACTGGTGCTGGAAGCCTTGCAGGCCCTGGAAGCGCGCCAAGCCGAAGCTCAGGCCGCCACAGCCGCGTCTGTCCTCACCAAAGAACGCACCACTTTGGAACGCGACCCCAATGCGCCAATCCTCGGCAATCCGGACGGCGACGTCACGATTGTCGAATTCTTCGACTATAACTGCCCCTACTGCAAACGGGCCATGCCCGAGGTCAATGCCTTGATGGCCGAGGACACCAGCGTGCGATTGGTTCTGCGTGAGTGGCCGATCCTGAGCGAAGGGTCAGCTTTTGCCGCCCGCGCCGCCTTGGCATCGCGTCAGCAGGGTAAATACGCCGAAATGCACGACGCCCTGATGAGGATGCGCGGCAAGGTTGAGGCAGAGGCCGTACTGCGCATAGCAGGGGAGGTCGGTCTCGACGTTGAGAAGTTGAAGATCGACATGCAGTCGCCCGAAGTTGAGGAGCATATTGCCACCTCGATGCGACTGGCCGAGGCGCTTGGTTTTAATGGCACCCCATCGTTCGTGGTCGGCGATCAGCTGATCCCCGGCTTTGTGGAAAAGCCGCAGTTGGTCGAAGCCGTGACCGCCGCGCGGGCGGCAGAATGATTGTCCTATTGCAGCGCTTTCTTGTCGCACGTCTTCGATTCCCTTTTGCGGTAGTGGAAAGGGTCCAGACCGCGATCAGGCGGTCTGTCTTGTCGGTTGCAGTGTGGATGGCCCTGTCAGGGAATGCCTTGGCACATTCGTTCACTGCCGCTCTTATAGTCGTCGGCGATAACCGTGAAGCAGGCCTCGCAGAAGCCGTCCGCGGTTTCCTGCTGGCGGCAGACGAGCGGGATGGGCACGCGAACGAAACGTCTGACGGGCATCTGGGGGGGGTCGATGTGCATGTACTTCCGCTTCCGCGCGATGCGGCCGGGCTGGTCGAAGACCTGATCGGTACGCCCACCGAGCCCGGCGATGTCGTGGTCGTCCTTGGCACTGAACCTGCAGCAAGCGAAGCCGTGCGAAAGTATCAGTCCAACAGCACCGTCTTGCTGCAAGTGGTGCTACCGGTGGGATGGGACAGCGAGGTGGGGACCGACAGTTTTGTGACGCGCTACCGTCTCGCCTATGGCACAGCGCCCGGTTTGATGGCGGCAACAGGCTATCACGCAGCGCGTCGTCTGGATGTAGCCATCAGACCGCTGGACGGTGTGATCCCGCGGGCGGCTCTGGAAGACGCTTGGCGGTCAACCTCGTCCGGGCTGCCTTGGTAATTTGTAGTTCTCGGAAATCGCCGCCTGCGCCCCGCCGCTGCGAGTCGGTGCTTTTGGCGCGTCCCCGCTCGTCTAGTCCAGGTCAGGCTGCCGGATAGCTGGTGAAGATGCTGCTGCTGCCGTCAAGTCCGACGAGAAGAACTTCATAGGCTTCGCGCTCGGCCTCTGACCCCATGCCGGGAGAGCCGAAAGGCATGCCTGGAACGGTAAGCCCAGTTGCAGCTGGACGTTCGGCCACCAAGCGACGGATATCGGCGGCGGGGACGTGGCCTTCGATGGTGTAGTCGCCGATTGTCGCCGTGTGGCATGAGACAAGATTATCGGGGATGCCACGTTCGCGCTTGTATGCGGTCAGTTCTTCAAGGCTGCGCTCTTCGAAGCTGACGGCAAAGCCGTTCTCGCGAAGGTGGCCGATCCACGCATTGCAGCAGGGGCAGCCCGGATCCTTGACCACATGGATGCTCGCGTCTGTTTCGGCCCAAACGGGCGTGGTGGCGAGGCTGATGGCCCAACTCATTGCTCCGATCATGGTACGTCGAGATATCTGCATGTTTTTGTCCCTCGCGGTTGAACACGTTGGCATCGTTGTAGTGGTCTGCAGGCATCCGAGCTATCAATCTTTGGTGGATTTGCGCCCGATCACCGAAAGATTACTCCAATCGCGGATCGTCAGCCTGCACCAGAAGAACACCGTGATTGTTGTCTGCATCGTCATCCGTAATCTTGCGGGTTTCGACCCCGGGAAAATCAGCAAAAGCTTCCATCATGCGCTTGGGAAACCACGTCATCGGCAAGCTTTCAAAGCCGGGTACACCTTCAAGGACCCGAGAGAGCGCAATGGTGCAGTTCGCTTTTGGAACCGCACCATAGGCCATCGCCCGCTGCATGATCAGTGCGGCCACTTCGGGCGAAACTTCGACCGTCTGCTCCACCACGTCGAAAGTCTCGCGCGCATGATAGTCGATATAGAAATCAACCATTTTTGGCGTAACACCGAAATGCACATCGTTGCGCTCTGGAAGCTGCGGGTGGCGCCATGTTCCGGCGGGATCAAACATGACCCTCTGGGAGCCGTTGATCAGAAGCCCCGCATGCGCTCCAGAGCCATTGCGTGTCGAAAGCACGGTGTAGAGTGTTACCGACGTCGGGCCGGGATGCGTGTAGCGTGATGCGACAACAGCCGCCTCCGGTGCCCAGATCGGTTCCGCCCCGCAGGCCGCCAAACCCAGGGTTGTCGCTATGGCTAGAAAAATCTTTATCATCAGTATCACCCGTCCGTGTAGCCAAACCATTATTTGCAAAACTTCGGTCATCCAGTAAACTTTCTGATAGGGCAGGTGGAATATACAAATTCCGACAATTCTGTCGCATCGTGCGGGTTCTTGGGCATGTTCTGAGACACCAAAATGTCAAATGACTGTGCCGCATCATGCTGATATCTACCGTTCCATGAACAAGTCAGGCCTCTTCGTAAAAGTCGTCGTTTTCGCAGCCTATGTGCTAGCGATGCTTGTTCCCGGTTTGACTATGGTTGGCGAGCAAACTCAGGTTGAACATGCCCAGATGATGGCCATGGCCGGTCACGAAATGACCATGGCCGATGTGGGCAGCGACAAGTCAGACCAAACAATGCTCTTGTGCCAGCAACATTGTTTGGTTGTGGTTGCGACCCTGCCGGCAGCAGATCAAACGATTGAAATAGCCGGGCATCCGATTGACGTTGTGACCGGAGATGATCCTCTGGTTTCCTCCTTGGCCTTTCCGCCCCCCGGACCTCCTCCAAAAGCCGTAGTGATCTGACCCCGCAGAGCAGGCGTTCGCGCCATGGTCTGCCAGTCTGTTATTTTCTGCGACTTACAGGAGAACTCACATGTCGCTTTTGACCCGCCGCGGCTTTCTTGCCGCAACTTCGGCTTCGGCCGCTACTTTGCTTTTGCCCGCCAAGGTGCGTGCTCAATCCACCCGGATGACCCTTTCGGCCACATCGCGCACCATTGAGGTGCAAGGCAAGGCCGCGAAAGTCTGGGGTTTGCTCGACGGGAACGGACGTTCCGGCCTTGTTCTTGATCCGGGGCAGGCCTTTGCGGTTGATCTGACCAATTCGCTTGACGCACCGACCATCATCCACTGGCACGGGCAAATCCCAAACAACGCGCAAGATGGCGTGCCCAACCTGCCAATGCCGATGCTGCAACCCGGAGAGTCGCGCGCCTATGACTTTGCGGCGCGGCCCGGCACGCACTGGATGCATTCCCACGTTCCTGAGCATGAGATGTTTTTGCTCGCCGCTCCGTTGGTTGTTCGTCGCCCGGAGGATGTTGCGGCTGACCGGCAGGAGGTGACGATGTTCCTGCACGACTTCTCGTTCAAATCACCCGCTGAAGTGCTGGCGGAAATCACCGGTGGCATGACCGGGATGGACCATAGCAAAATGGGTGATGCTGCCATGCCGGCAATGGAAATGGACATGGGCGGCACGATGGAAATGTCGGGCATGGATGGCATGGCGATGGACCTGAACGATTATAACTTCGATGCCTATCTTGCCAATGACCGCACCTTTGACGACCCCGAGGTAGTGCAGGTTGACAAGGGCGGCCGCGTTCTTGTCCGAGTGATCAACGCGTCGGCGGCGACAGTTTTCTGGATAGACACCGGCAGCTTGCCGGGCCAGCTGGTCGCGGTTGATGGCGAACCGGTTCAGCCGATGCCCGGCAGCCGTTTCGGCGTGGCCATGGGGCAACGCCTGGACATCACTGTCGACGTGCCGGGGGATGGTGGAGCTTTCCCGATCTTTGCGCTGCGCGAAGGTGCAAAGGAACGCACCGGCCTGATCCTGGCCACGCCGGGCGCAACGGTCACGAAAATCCCTGGCATGTCGGACGCTGAACATCCTGCGTTCAGCGCCGATCTGTCGCAAGAGGCGTCTTTGCGCGCGGTCACACCCCTGTCAGAGCGGACGGCAACGTCAAGTCCGATGCTGATGCTGGGCGGCGCGATGATGCCCTATGTCTGGACAATCAACGGCCAGACTTGGGGCGCCCATATTCCGGTAACCGCCAAAACCGGCGACCGGGTAGAGATTACGTTCCACAACATGTCGATGATGGCGCATCCCATGCACTTGCATGGTCACGCGTTTCAGGTGGTCAGCACGGGTGGCGCCCGCTTTGCAGGTGCGGTGCGCGACACTGTGCATGTGCCGCCCATGGGCATGGTGACCATCGCGGTGGATGCAGGTGAAGCAGCGCGGTGGATGCTGCATTGCCATCACATGCCCCACCTATCCACGGGTATGATGACCGAGTTCGCCGTATCGGCCTGAAAACCGCTGTGGCCCGCGGTAGGTCTGCGGGCCACGGCCCTTTGCTCTGGGAGGAAACGATGCCCATCCGTATCGGACGCCGCGCCGTTCTTGCTGGCTTGGTCTCTCCGCTCGTTGCGCGGCAAGCCGAAGCACGACCGCCCTTCCGGCTGCGAGATGACCCGCAGCCTCTGCTTTCGCCTCCAATCCTGGACGAGGCCCGAACCAAGCGGCACCTCGTCGATTTCGCTGGTCGCGTGATACTTCTGAATATCTGGGCGACATGGTGCCCACCCTGCCGGGAAGAGATGCCTGAGTTAGATGCGTTGGCGGCGCAACTTGCAGGGGCAGACTTTTTTGTACTGCCTCTCTGCATAGATGACGCTGGGATCGCGCGTGGTCGGCGGTTTTTCGACAACATCGGCATCCGAAACCTTAGCCTCTATTGGGCTGAACCTTTGCGTGTGCAGTTGGCATTCGGGTTCGTGGGTTTGCCGACGACGCTCTTGATCGACAGATCGACACGGGAAATCGGACGACTTCAGGGGCCTTTCGACTGGAACAGCGCAGATGCGAATGACCAGCTTGGGCAGTTGTTGCACTAGCAACAGCGAGTGCCGTCGGGCCTCTGTGACTGTCAAAGATTCGAACGACAGTAATCTCAAAGCAACGCTCCTCGGGTTCGTCGGATGCACAGCGTTGGCGCTCTGCCGGATAAACCGCTCAGAAAATGCGCGTTTCATAGCGTTGAGGGGTAATCCTGCGGTGAGGGCCGTCTGCTCTGATTGAGCAAATGGTCGTAAGGCATTGTCTTATGGCATGCGCTTCAGTTGTTTCACCAATCGAGATATTCGCCGCCGATGAGGTTGGCCGTCGTCGGCACTGGTCTGACGAGGACAAGATCCGGATCGTCGAGGAGAGCCTGCGCGGTTATCGGCAGGGCTCGTCAACCGCGCGGCGATATGGGATTTCGCGGTCGCTGCTCTCGATCTGGCGGCGCGAGTATCGCGTGGGGATGCTTGGTGCGTCGGTTCCTGGCGGCGGTTTCGTGCCGCTGGTGATGGAAAGCGCCCTGCCTGAGCCAGAGGACCGGCCTTCGCGGGACGCCAATGATGCCCGGATCGACATCACGCTGACGAACGGGCGTCGCATGACGATCCCTGCTTCACTGGCCCCTTCGCATCTGGCGGCGCTGCTGGCCGTGCTGGATCCACGATGATCGCCTTTCCGGCGGGGGCGCGCGTCTGGATCGCGGGCGGGGTGACGGACATGCGCTGCGGGATGAACAGCCTGGCGCTGAAGATCCAGCAGGGGCTCGGCCGCGATCCGCATGGCGGCGAGATTTTCTGCTTCCGGGGGCGCAAGGGCGACCTGATCAAGATCCTCTGGCACGACGGGGTCGGCATGTCGCTGTATCTGAAGCGGCTGGAGGCCGGGAAGTTCATCTGGCCGGTGAGCCAGAATGGCGCGGCCGTTCCGGTTTCGGCGGCGCAGCTCGGCTATCTTCTGGAAGGGATAGACTGGCGTAATCCGCGCTGGACGCAGCGGCCTGCCTCGGCGGGTTGATAGCCAAAATGCCCTTGTTTTATTGGACTATTTCGGGGTTCCGTGGTAGATCTTCGGCATGTCCGAGACCGCATCTGAGATCGCTGCTCTGCGCGCCGCACTCGCCGCGGCAGAGGCTCGCGCGTCTGCCGCAGAGGGCGCTTTGGTTGCCGCCAAGGGGGAGTTGACCCAGGTTCAGGCGATCGTCTCGGCCTCCGAAGACATGATCCGGCACCTTCGACTGCAGATCGCCAAACTCCGGCGCGAGCAATATGGCCATAGCGCCGAACGCCATGCCCGGCTGATCGAACAACTGGAGATGCAGCTCGAGGACCTCGAGACCGACATTGCCGATGACCGGGCCAAAGCTGAGGCAACGGCCCCAAGGACGACGGTCGCCGCCTTCGAACGCCGCCGCCCTGCGCGCAAGCCGTTCCCCGAGCATCTGCCCCGCGAGCGGGTGGTGATCGAGGCGCCGACGTCCTGCACCTGCTGTGGTTCGGCGCGCATCGTGAAGATGGGCGAGGACATCACCGAGACGCTGGAGGTGATCCCGCGGCAGTGGAAGGTCATCCAGACCGTCCGCGAGAAGTTCACCTGCCGCGACTGCGAGAAGATCAGCCAGCCGCCTGCGCCGTTCCACCCGACGCCACGGGGCTGGGCCGGCCCGAACCTGCTGGCGATGGTGTTGTTCGAGAAGTTCGGCCAGCATCAGCCCCTGAACAGGCAGGCCGAGCGTTATGCCAAGGAGGGCGTCGAGATCAGCCTCTCGACCCTGGCCGATCAGGTCGGGGCTTGCGCGGTCGCGCTGCAGCCCATCCACGAGATGATCCGCAGCCATGTCCTCGGCGCCGAGAGACTGCACGCGGACGACACCACCGTGCCGCTCTTAGCCAAAGGCGGCACGCAAACCGCCCGGCTCTGGACCTATCTGCGCGACGACCGGCCCTTCGGCGGCGGGGCGCCCCCGGCAGCGCTCTATCACTTCTCGACAGACCGCAGGAAAGAGCATCCGACCCGGCATCTGGCGGGCTGGACCGGCATCCTGCAAGCCGACGCCTACGGCGGCTACAACGACCTCTATCGCCATGACCACAGGCCCGCGCCGGTGCTGAGCGCGCTGTGCTGGGCGCATGCCCGGCGCAAGTTCTTCGAGTTGGCCGACATCAAGGCCACGGCCCGCAAGGGCAGATCGGTCGCCGAGGAGATCTCGCCCATCGCGCTGGAAGCCGTCAAACGCTTCGACGCCATCTTCGATGTTGAACGTGAGATCACCGGCCTGATCGCCGAGGCCCGCCATGACGCCCGTCAGCGGCTGGTGCGCCCGATGGTCTGTGATCTGCACGATTGGATGCGGGTCGAGTGCGCCCGGATGTCGAAGCACAACCCCGTCGCCAAGGCCATCAACTACATGTTCGAGGAAGACGGCCGCTGGGAAGCCTTCACCCGCTTCCTCGATGACGGCCGGATTTGCCTGACGAACAATGCGGCCGAACGTGCCCTCCGCGGCGTCGCCCTCGGCCGCAAGGCCTGGCTCTTCGCCGGATCTCCGCGCGGCGGAGACCGCGCCGCCTTCATGTATTCCCTGATCGTCACGGCCAAGATGAACGACATCGACCCGCAGGCTTGGCTGGCCGATGTCCTCGCCCGGATGCCGGACCTGCCCCTGTCGCGCCTGCCGGAATTGCTTCCCTGGAACTGGAAGCGCTGCCTGATCGCCAAAGCCGCATAACCGTGGCCTACGCCGGATGGTTACGTTGAGGGGAGCATTTGGCGACTTATTGCTGATGCAGGGCGACACAGGCAGGCTCCTTCAGTCGACTGACAAAAATGTTGGTTGACAGCGGAGATCGTCCACTGGTTAAAGAGGCGCGATGATTTACAGTGCAATCATATACTTATCTCGGGCTGTGTGCCTGATGCTGGTCTTCGCGACCGGGATGAGCGGCATTGCCGTTGCAAGTCATGACGGTTCGCATGGATCTCATTGTATTGATGCAGGCCAAGGGGAGCCGTTGTCTCCGCACAGCCATTCGGCGGATCAATTCGAGACTGCTGCGGACCCTGAGGCCAAGGAGCGGAGCTGTGTGCAGCACAGCTGCGTTGCTGTGCATGTTGGCATTGCAATGGATGCATGCGTCCAGCGCCTAGTATCTGCCTTGCCGTCCTTGCGCGGCCACCTTTTGCATGCCTCGTTGAGCGCCGAAAGTCTGCACCGCCCACCAATCGCCTGATCCCCCACGCTCTCGCGTGGCCTTGTTCACCTGAAGCCCCAGCAGCAAGCTGCGGGATCAAGAAACATATACAGGATCAGAAAATCTCATGCTTTTCAGACTCACGGCGGCATTGCTGCCGCTTGCGGTGGGTGCTTGCGCTCAGTCCGTCCCACTGCCGCAGCCAGGTGCAGTCGCACCAGCGATCGCTCCGACCAGCGTAGCTACACCGATTCCATCCGTTCAGCTGGTTTACACGGCAAGGCCCGTTACGGATCCGGCGAACTGGCGCGCTGTCAATGATGGTCAGGCACCAGGAGGTGACCAATGACCGCACCACGCAACCTTTCGCTTGTCCTGTCGGGCGCGATGCTCCTCGCCGCATGCACACCGGCGTCGGACATCTCCCGACTTTCCTCACCGACCGCTGGCTTTGGCTCGGTCGTCAGCACAGCCAAACGCGCGACAGGCGCTAACGCTGTCTGGTTGCAGACGCCTGAAGAGGTCGCGGCAAATGCCAAACGCGTTTCGGCACTGGTCGCAGGCAAAACCATCTCGGCTGACACAGCGGTGCAAATCGCGCTGTTGAACAATCGCGGACTGCAGGCCGCCTATGCCGATCTGGGGTTGTCGGCCGCCGATTCGTGGCAGATCGCTCTTGCCCCGAACCCGTCCCTGCATTTTGGAATTCTGGGTTTGGGCAGCAAGAGCCTTGACGGCTTTCGCACCGCTGAAGGCGGCATTGCCGCCAGCTTGGTTGCTCTGACGACCCAAAAGAGCCGCAATCGTATTGCCGACGTTCGGTTCAGGAAAGCCCAGCTTGCGGCTGCCCAGGAGACGCTGCGTGTTGCAACAGAGGCGAGACGCGCATGGATCGACGCTGTTGCGGCCTTTGAGGCGGCAAGTCTTATCGGCCAGACACTTGAAACGGCCGATGCTGCATCCGAACTGGCTGCTGAGCTTGGCAAGACTGGCTATCTGGGCAGAGACGATCAGGCCCGCGAACACGCGTTTGCCGCGGAGCTTTCAGGTCAAAAAGCGCAAGCTGACCTTGCTGCAAAACTTGCCAAAGAAGACCTTACTAGGGTCCTTGGTCTCTTTGGTGCAGACCTGAACTTCTATGTGCCAAACTCTCTGCCGGGACTGCCAAAAATCGCGACCCGCAACAGCTTTGAAGCGGAGGCCCTGGCAGGCAGGGTCGATCTTGCGGCGGCGATGCTCGAACTCGAAGCCATTGCCCTCGAATATCGACTGACAGATCGCACACGCATCGTGTCGGACATTGCCCTTGCCGCCGGGACCGAGATTGAGCGGGAACTTGAAGACGGTGAAGTCCATTCGGCTCAAGTCGACAGTGTCGACCTTGAGATCGCCTTTGAGATTCCGATCTTTGACAATGGTGCAGCGCGGCTCAGAAAAGGCGAAGTAGCCTATATGAAGGCCGCCCACGAGCTCGCACAGAAAGCCGTCGATGTTCGCTCAGAGGCAAGGTCGGCGCACATCGCATGGACCGGCACACACAAGATCGCCCGGCATTACCGCGATACACTCTTGCCACTCCGCAAAACCATCGAAGAGGAGGCCTTGCTGTCCTACAACGGCATGATCACCAACACCTTTGAGCTTTTGGCGGACACCCGGGCGCGCATGCAATCAAACTTGCTCGCAGCTTCGGCGCGACGGGATTTCTGGCTCGCAGACGCGAACATGACTGCCGTCCTTTACGGCGGTGGCAGCGAAGTGGCGGCAGGCGGCGGCGGGGAAGCTGCCGCAGCGGAAGAACCAGCAGGTCATTGAGGAGAAACCAGATGAACAGACGTCAACTTATCGGCGCCGGCGCGACTTTGGTTGCCACCGGCGCTTGGGCGCAGACCAGCAACATGGGCCTTCCTGAGGCTCCTGTTGCGACGGATGCGAAAACTCAAAAACCGATCCAGCCCATATCCGGGGTGGACTACAATCCTGTCGTTACGCTCAACGGCTGGACCCTTCCTTACCGGATGAATCGTAATATCAAGGAGTTTCACCTTGTTGCCGAGCCGGTCGAGCGAGAGCTCGCGGAAGGCATGACTGCCTATCTTTGGGGATACAACGGACAGTCGATCGGTCCGACCATCGAGGCTGTTGAAGGGGATCGTGTCCGGATTTTCGTCACAAACAAGTTGCCGGAGCATACCACAGTCCACTGGCATGGCTTGATCCTTCCCTCGGGGATGGATGGGGTCGGCGGCTTGAGCCACAAGGCCATCCCTCCGGGCAAGACCTACGTCTACGAGTTCGACCTCGTGAAGTCCGGCACCTTCATGTATCACCCCCATGCCGACGAGATGGTGCAAATGGCCATGGGCATGATGGGGCTTTTCATCGTGCATCCCAAGGATCCAGCCTTAATGCGCGTGGACCGGGACTTCTGTTTCCTGCTCAATGCCTATGACATCGATCCCGGCACCTACATGCCGCGTGTCATGCAGATGACCGATTTCAACCTCTGGACCTGGAACAGTCGGGTTTTCCCGGGCATCGATCCTTTGGTCGTAAACCAAGGGGACCGCGTTCGCGTGCGGGTTGGCAACCTCACCATGACCAACCATCCGATCCACATGCATGGCTACGACTTTGAGGTGACTGGTACCGATGGCGGCTGGGTCCGCCCCGAAGCCCGCTGGCCTGAGGTATCGATTGACATTCCAGTGGGTGCGATGCGGGCCTATGAGTTCGACGCCGTCCACCTTGGCGATTGGGCCATCCATTGCCACAAATCGCACCACACGATGAATGCGATGGGTCATGACGTGCCTACTTTCATCGGCGCAGACAAGACAAAGCTGACCGAACTGATGCGCAAGCATCAACCCGAATACATGCCGATGGGTACGGCAGGAATGGCCGACATGGGTGAGATGTCGATGGAAATTCCAGCTAATACCGTGCCGATGATGACCGGTTGGGGCCCACATGGACCCATCGAAATGGGCGGTATGTTTTCGGTCGTCAAAGTGCGGGAAGGCATTGCTCCCGACGATTACTCGGATCCCGGCTGGTATGAAAATCCGCCCGGAACTGAAGCATATGAATGGACCGGTGCTGTACCGGACCCCGTCATCAGAGACAGCGGCGAGACTGTCCTGACACCAAGCCCTGCCGCCATGCGCAGACCCTGAAACACTCTCGAGCAAACAACACTAAGGAACTATCGATGAAAACTCTGTCATTAATTGTTGCCGCACTCATGTCTGCAAGCGCTGCTTTCGGCGAAGGAACCGGCACGCATTCTCATGATGAAATGGAAGTGGGCCGCCCCGGAGTCGAAGCTGAAGTCACCCGGACGATCAACGTCCGGATGTATGAAACGGAGGACGGTGAGTATCTCTATGAACCGCGGGACCTCGCGATCAAAGCAGGAGAGACGATCCGCTTTGTCATCGTCAACGATGGCGAAAGTCCCCATGAATTCGTGCTCGACACGATGCCTAAAAATGCAGAGCACAAGGCTCTGATGGAGAAGTTCCCCGAGATGGAACATGAGGACCCGAATGCCGTTCGACTGGAACCGGGCAAAGAGGGAACCATCATCTGGACCTTTGCGAATTCAGGCGACTTTGAGTTCGCCTGCCTGATTCCTGGCCATTACGAAGCCGGGATGTTTACCCCTGTTGCCGTCAACTAACCCCCAAACTGGAGAAACAAAATGAAGAACTTCACTACATTTGCCGCTGCCGCCATCATGACAGTCGTCCTGTCAGGTACTGCCTTTGCCGCGACCTTCACCAAGGCCACGGTCAAAAAGATCGACGAGAAGGCGGGCAAAGTGACCTTGATTCACGAAGAGCTGGTTGATCTTGAAATGCCGGCAATGACGATGGTATTTGTCCTTGGCGATCCAGCCATGCTGGCGCAACTGGAGGTCGGTAAAGAGATTGAGTTCATTGCTGATCGGGTAAACGGCAAGCTGACAGTCACCGAACTGCGGTGATAACCGCAGTGACGAAGATCTTAACCAAGTGCCCGCTCTAGACGCGGATGCCCAGGGTCGGCGGGAACACCGCCGACCCACTTTCGACTGGTCAGCTTATTCGCCCAGCACGCCGTGTGGCAGATCAAGGCGTGGTCAGAATGGCGCGGCAGGTTGAGCGATCTTTCAACGGCCGCTGTGCTGCATTGAAAACCGTCACACTTGGCCAAAAGTCACACAGACTTGACGGGACATCATGGCCGCTTTGCCAGCCGCTTGATTGACGCCGCGCGTGTAGTCGCAAGATTTGCCAATCGGGCCTGAGCGGACGCTCAGACACTTTCCACTGCGGCCTTGACCTCGGCAATCAAGCTTTCTGGGCTCACGTTTTCCAGCCGTTTGCCGTCGAGAAAGAAGGTCGGCGTCTGACGGATCCCAACAGCTTCGACGTCAGCCATGTCCTGGTTTAGAACTCCGGTAATCCCCGGAAACAGGCGGTCGCTCTCGGCCTTTTTCAGATCAAGGCCAACCGCGCCCGCCACGCGCCAAGCCACATCCATTTGCGGCCCGTCATGCAGCGCCCAAGTGGGTTGCTTTTCAAGGAGGGCGTCGAGAACTTGTTCAAACTTGTCCTGCATCCGCGCGACCTCAAGGATGCGCACTGCCTCGTCCGAACCTTGGTGGAACGCCGTGTAGCGCAGCACGACACGGACCTGCATAGGGAACTGCTTTTTGATTTCCATCACGGTCGGGTGAAAGGCGCGGCAGGCCTCGCAGGAAGGATCGAAGAATTCGACCAGTGTGACCGGCGCATCGGCGGGGCCAAAGCTGGGGGAGTGGGGGCGGATCAGAAGCGAGGGATCCACGGCCGGGGTGGCAGCAGCGACCGCCTCGGCCTCGGCCTGACGCTGGCGGTTCAGGAAAAAGGCACCGCCGCCGAAAGCGACAAGCCCAAGGGCCGAAGCCCCGATCAACAAGGTGCGGCGGTTCATGTGCGGGTTCCTTTTGGAAAGATGAGACATGCAAGGATGGCAGCGAATGCCGCCAGTGACAGATAGGGAATGGGCATGCCGAGGATGATCTGCGCCGGACCCGAGCAGGACGGACCGTCCTTGGTGCACGGTACGACCGCCTCGGGGACAAGCCCGAGATAGAGCCCGGTGTGCCAGCCCGCCAGTGCCAGCCCCGCCAGCACCAACGGAAGGGCGTAAAGGCGCGCCATGCCATCCCCACGCCAAAGCGACAGGCCAAGGATCGGCACCAGCGGGAACATCGCAATGCGCTGATACCAGCACAGGGTGCAGGGCATCTGGCCGAGCACCTCGCCAATGAACAGCGCGCCAAGCGTTGCAGCAAGTGCGATCAGGAACGCGGCCGTGACGGCCAGCTCATCGCGAGACAGAGTCTGATGTTCAGCGTTGGTCAAGAACAGGCTCCTTGCGGCGGCGAAAGGGCAGAGCGGCTGCGATGATGCAGACCGCGCCAAGCGTGATGGCAATATCCGCGACATTAAAGGTAGGCCAGTGCCAGTCGCGCCAGTAGAGATCAAGGAAATCGGTCACCGCACCTTGCCGCAGCCGGTCGATGATGTTGCCAAGTGCCCCACCGACCACAAGTGCAAAGCCCGCGCGTTCAAACGGATGGCGTGCGCGGAACGCCATGACGGCAAACATCAGGGTCAGTGCCCCAGTCAGGGCGGCCATCAGCAGGGGTTTACCTGCCATTACACCCGACAGCATGCCGAAGCTTGATCCTTCGTTGAAACCGAGCGTCAGGTCGAAGCCGGGCACAACTGCAACCTCTTGGCCAAGTGTCAGCTTGGACAGTGCCGCCGCCTTGCTCAGTTGATCGGCCAGCGCCGTGGCTGCGATCAGGACGATAATCAGCCGTGTGTTCATCGCATTTCCCTGCGGCGAAGACCGATCCAGCGCAGAACGGAGGCGGCATAACGGTCATAATCAGGCCCCAGGGACTGACGAAGGGCGGCCTCTTCCGACCGGACCTGCGTGGTGGCCGACCAAAGGAACAGGATTGCCGCAAGGATCGTCGGAACAGCAGGAACCGCGAGAGCGACCCCGGCGAGCAGGGCGAACTGTCCTACAAAGGTCGGGTTGCGGCTGAATTGATAGAGGCCGCCTGAGACGAGGTTGCCGGTCTGGCCGCTCACCACGCCGACCCGCCAGGAAGTCCCCATCGACATTTGGGCGGCAAAGGCCACCATCGCGCCAAGGCCCGCAATGAAGATGCCGATCATGCCGAGCGTCAGAGCATTTCCTTCGGTCCAGAACGGATCGACCTTGTGCAGCAGGGGCAGGGCTAACCAAAGCAGTGGCCCGAAGAAGGCAAGCGCGAATGCCGCGCGGAACCCGAAAGCTGCCAGACGGTCGCGCCCCGTAGCCCGCCCGAACAGCCAGACGGGTCTGCCTGCGGCCTGAGCGGCGACAGCGCTGCCCCAGAAGAACAGCGACAGATAGGCGAAGAGAAGGGCCAGCGCGGCCCAGCCGAAACCAGACATCATCGGATCAGCCCTCGCGTTCCGGGTTGAACCGCAACAGCCGCAGCGCGTTCAAGGTGACCAGCACCGTCGCCCCCGTATCAGCCATGATCGCGATCCAAAGGCCGGTCAGCCCAAAGACCGAGGTCACCAGAAACACCGCCTTCAGACCCAGTGCGATGGTGACGTTCTGCCGGATGTTGGCCATCGCCGCGCGCGACAGGCGGATCGTGGCGGGAATGTCGGTGACCCGGTCGCGCAGGATCGCCGCATCAGCGGTTTCCAGCGCCACATCGGTGCCCGACCCCATCGCCACGCCCACGCTCGCCTGCTTCAGCGCGGGGGCGTCGTTGATGCCGTCGCCGATCATCATCACGCCGCCCGCCTCGCTCATCGCCTTGATGGCCTTGAGCTTGTCCTCGGGCATCATGTCGGCCTGAAACTCCATGCCTAGCCCGCCCGCAATCGCAGCGGCTGTGCGCGGGTTGTCTCCGGTCAGGATCACCGAGGTCACGCCCATCGCCGTAAGCTGGCGCACGGCGTCCTTGGCATCGGCCCTCGGCTCATCCCGCATCGCGATTAGGCCGAGCGGGGTCTTCTCGCGGAACACCGCTACGGCAGTCTTGCCATCCTCCTCAAAGACCGTGGCCTGACGCAGACCGAGGCCATCGAGCCCGCCATTCTCCATGGCGTAGCGCGGCGAGGCGACCCACGCCGATGCTTCGCCAACTGTTGCGACCACGCCTTTGCCCATCAGCGCCTTGGCATCCCGCGATGGCAGCGCCTCGATCCCTGCGTCCTTGGCCTTGTTCAGGACGGCGATGGCGAGAGGGTGGCTCGACCCGGACTCGACGCCTGCGGCAACGGCCAGCAATTCGGCCTCGGTGGTGGTGCCGAAGGTGACCACGTCGGTGACCTTCGGCCGCCCGTGCGTTAGCGTTCCGGTCTTGTCAAAAGCGATGCGTGTCACTTTGGCGGCAGCTTCGATCACCGCCCCGCCCTTCATAAGCAGCCCGCGTTTTGCGCCCGTCGACATGGCAGAGGCGATGGAGGCCGGGACTGAAATTACCAACGCGCATGGGCAGCCGATCAGCAGCAACGCCAACCCGCGATAGACCCACGTATCCCAAGGCTGACCAAAGGCCAGCGGCGGCACCAGCACGACAAGGGCCGCGACCGCAACGATGACAGGCATGTACCAGCGGCTGAACCGGTCGATGAACCGTTCGGTCGGCGCGCGGGCCTCCTCGGCTTCCTCCACCAGACGGATGATGCGGGCGATGGTGTTGTCTTCTGGCCCCTTGGTCACCTTGACCCACAGGGCGGCTTCGGTGTTGATCGAGCCCGCAAAGACCGAAGCCCCCGGCCCGCGTGTCTTTGGCACGCTTTCGCCGGTGACCGGGCTTTCATCGACGCCGGAGGTGCCTTCGGAAATCTCGCCATCCGCCGGAATACGGTCACCGGGACGAACGAGGATCATTTGACCGACTGACAGGCTGGCCGCGGCCACCTCTTTTGTCGTGCCGTTCACTTCCAGCAGCGCGGTTTTGGGTACCAGATTGGCCAGGGCCCGGATACCTTCACGCGCTTTGCCGGCTGCGACGCCCTCCAGTACTTCGCCCACGGCAAACAGAAACACCACAATTGCAGCCTCGGCGGCGGCGTCGATGAACAGCGCCCCGATCGCGGCCACCGTCATCAGGCTTTCGATGGTGAAGGGCTGACCCATCCGCAGCGCCGCGAACGCGCGCTTCGCCACCGGGGCCACGCCGATCACGCAAGCTGCAACAAAGGGCCACTTGCCGATCTCAGGCGCCAGATACTCGATGATCCATGCAACGCCCAACAACACGGCGGTAAAGACAACCAGCTTGCCCTTGCTGGTTTGATACCAGCGCTTGCCGCGGTCGGCGGGATCGTCATGGATATGACCGGGGCTGCCGTGACCGGAGACCTCGCGCTTTGGCGATGCCTCGGCCTGCGTGGCGCGGTCACGACTCGCATGATCGTGGTCGGCGTGCTCGCCATGTTCCTTCGCGGCACCCTCGCCGGGCAGCACGAACTCTTTCTTCACTGATGCCGCGCGCGGCGCGATCTCATAGCCAAGGGCGCGGACGGTTTTCTCGATCTTGTCCCGCCCGGTCTGAGCTTCATCCAGCGTCAGGCGCAGGCGCTCCGTCATGATGCCGACCTCGACGCCGCTGACCCCCGGCAAACGCCCCACCGCGTCCTTGATCTTGGTCGCACAGGACCCGCAGTCCATTCCGGACACAGTCCAGTCGCACGCTGTTTCGCCGTTCGAAGCCGTCATCTTCTACCTCTCTGCCCGGAAACGAGCAGTTGTCCTCATCGAATCAGCAATCTAATGTCTCTAGCAACTATAGCTTCAAGAGGAATCTCATGCTGACCATAGGGAAACTCGGGGCACAGGCCGGGGTAAAGGTGCCGACCATTCGCTATTACGAGCAGATCGGCATCTTGCCCGAGGCCGAACGCAGCGCCGGAAACCAGCGGCTCTACAGCCGCAAGGCGCTGGAACGGCTGGCCTTCATCCGGCACGCCCGCGATCTTGGCTTCACGCTGGAGGCCATCCGCGACCTTCTCAGCCTGTCGGACAATCCCGACCAATCCTGCGCCGCCGCCGATGCCATCGCCAGGGCGCAATTGGCAGAGGTCGAAAGCCGTCTTGCGCGGCTATCCGCGCTGAAGGCGGAACTCGAACGCATGGTCGTGCAATGCGCGGGCGGGCGGATCGCCGATTGCCGGGTGATCGAGGTGCTGGGCGACCATTCCCTGTGTGCAACAGACCACCGCCACCCGCACACCGACCACCCGGACTAGACATGTCTTTTCAGGTGCCCGCCTCACCTTTGTTCGCGGGCCTGCAGGCTCCAAGACCAAACAGCGCCGCGATCACGGCGAGGTCGGCGGAGGGCGATGTGATAATAGATCATGGTGCGTATTGCTGCGCGAATGGTCCGCTCCACCGCGAAAAGGTGCTTTCCGATATACGGGCAGGGTACACAGGCTACAATCATGCTGAATACATAGCGCAAACGGCCCTTGGCGCGCTTCGATTGCGTGGCGTTAACTGAGTAGGACGAATGTGTATGACTTAACATCTGCGCATTAGCGCCACACCGGAAAATACTGCAACATGACGCCCAAGGTCTGCCGGCACCGTGCCAGCGCGCCAATCTTCCTTCAGCCCTTGCAAACGCTGCCAATCCGGAGCCTCGCCACTTTCCATCCAGCTTTCGCCCAACGAGGTGTTGACGAAGGTCTTCATCGTCTCGTCCCCACCGGCGCGTGCAGAAAGGAAAGCTTTTGCCATTGCGCCAAGCCTGACCCAGGGCGAATAGATCTCGTTCAGATGGAAGCCTGCAGTGCCCGAAAAGGGCTGCTCTGCAATCCAGCGCCCCTTGGGGATCGTGGCCCAGCGGGTCTCGTCGCGCCACGCAGCGTCGCACTCCACGCAATGATACCGCGCGGTTTCGGGCCGATGGCCGCCGTTCTCATCCTTATCCCATTTCACCTGTCCCCAAGTCAGCAGCTGTTCTGCCCCGCACGCTGGGCATGGCACCCAGAACCGGCGCTGATCGCTTTCCTCAAAGGCCGCCTCGATCCGGCTCGCACCCTTGTTTGTCGGCGTCGAGACCAACACGATCTTGCGGTTCCAGAACGTCACCGTCCGCTTTCTTGCGAGGTTGACCGGATCGCCCTCGGCCCCCGCGCTGAACGGATAGCGGTCTACCTCGTCGCACAGCAAAAGGCGGATCGGGCGGCTCGCAAGCCCCGAGGGCGCATTGGCACCAACGATCGTGAGATGCCCGCCCGGAAACCGCTTGTGCAGGATCTTGTTGTTGCCGTCCCGCGAGCGCGGATCGGCGATCTTGCCCTGCAGGCAGGGCGTATCACGCGCCATCGGCGAGAAGCGGTCCTTCGACCAGGTTTCGGCATCTCGTTCGGTCGGCATCACCACCATGATCGGCGCCGGGTCGTGGTCGATGTGATAGCCGACCATGTTCAAGATCGACTCCGACTTGCCGATTTGACTGCTCGACATGATCACGACGGTTTCCACCGCCGGATCCGAGATCGCATCCATGATCCCACGCTGGTATTCCGCGCGGCTGGTGCGCCACTGGCCGGGCTCTGCGCTGGCCTCAGAGCTCAGCCGCCGGTTCTGGTCCGCCCAATCGCTGATCGTCAGGTCCGGTGGCGGCTTCAGAACTGCCAGTGCCTTCGCCACTGTCCGCTTCAGGACCTGCGCCCCCTTCAAGGTCAATGTCAGCTTCAAGTTCAATGTTTGGCTGCGCGAGATCATCGAGCACCTCGAGAATAGCGGCGCGGATCAGGTTCCGGGTGTCTCCGACGGTTGGTTGGTCAAATAATTGCGGTGCCAGCCGGTCCGGCAGCGCCAGCAGGCGGGTTCTCAACAGCGCCAGAACGGCAATCCAGGCCGCCTCGATCTGGTCAGCCGCGATTAGGGAGCGTCGCTTTTCTTCGGCCTCCATCTCGGCGAGGTCAGCCCGCGCCCGGATGAAGCGCGCACGTTCAGCGGCATAGTCTGGCGCACCCGCCTGCGCCTTCAGCGCCTGATCGCGCAGATAGCGGACATAGCCACGCACAGACCCGATCAGATCATACTGGCCCCGCTCAGCCTTAGGGATCACGCCCTCGCGGCTCAGTTGCTGGACCCGCCGTTCCGAAAGGTCGAGCAGCCGCGCGATCACGCCGATGGGTTGCGTCGCCGACGACATGAAGTGATCCCCGACCCCTGATCAAAGCCATGTAATTGCTGCGATTATACTGGATCGACCCGCCCGGTAGAGCGAACCTGAGGACATCAAGCGACGCACCTACGGAGCCCACCATGACCATCGCAGAACGCTACAACGAAGCCGCCAACAGCCTGCTTCCCCATATGGCTGCCGACCTGACTGTCGACCCGACCATCGCCGACGCAAACCACATCGACGAGATCGTCTTCCGCCGCAGCGAATTCCTCGGCGGCATGGCCGTCGCGATCCTCGCCATGATCGAACGCAAAGGCTGAGGTTCAACCCATGACACGCCGCGCTACTGACACTTCCAAGCCCATCGACGCCTTCCTCGCCGCAAAGGCCGAGATCGACACGATGCTGGAGCGGCTCGCCGCCCTGAGCGCGGATCATTTCGAGACCCACCCAGACGAGATCAACTGGGGCCACGTCGGCACCTTGAACCACTACCGTGAGCGCCTGCGCGAGATCACCGACAGCGCCTTCAAGGAAGGCGAGTTCGCCGAGTGACGCGAACCGCTTTAGGCCCCGCCCGCCAACTGGCGGGCCCGACCTCGTAGAAGGGCGCGCATCCTGCGTGCCCCGTGACGGAAGCGACGCGCATGTATCTCGTCCACGATGCAAACGGATCCCGGATCCAGATCTGGGCAGTACGCGATGATTACGGCCACGGACCGGTTTGGGAATTCCATGTCCATGGGCTCACCCGCTCTGGTGACCCGCGCGTCTGCCCTTCGCTGGCCATGGCCTGCGAACTGGCAAGGACTGATCCAAGGCCAATCCTCGACATCGGGCCGTTTCTGTCGGAACGGAGAGAACCTATTCCCATGACCAAACGGGCCAAAGCCGAACCGAAGACCGAGGCTTCAGCACCAATCGAGGCCAGAACCGACGCCAAAACCAAGACGCAAATCCCGCGCGCGGGAACAAAGCAGGCGACTCTGATCGCCATGTTGCGCGCGCCCGAAGGCGCGACCATCGAGGAGATCACTGCGGCCCTGCAATGGGCGCCACATACCGTGAGGGGCATGTTCGCGGGCACCCTCAAGAAGCGCTTTGGCCGTGAGGTGATCTCGGAGAAGGTCGAGAACCGGGGGCGCGTGTACAAACTCCCCGCCGCCTGACGCACCGGACCCCGACAAACTGATGGCCGCCGTCCCTCAGGGGCGGCGGTCGGTCATTTGGCGCTCCGCATCCGGATAGCCTCGAACAGCCGCCGCAAGGCGAAGGACCGCGCTATGCTCACCACGGTGAACACGGCACCCATCTTCAAGTTCTGCGCCAGCGTCGTGTGCAGCCCGAACAAAGGAAAGATCAGGATCTGCGTCACGACAGCCACGCCGTAGCCCACGATTACGTTGGCGACGGACTCGGCCAGCGACATGAGGCGGGTCTGCTTCATGTCGCAGTCTCAACCGTCGGCCAGCAGTTCAGCCGCCAGAGTTCGCAGCGCATGCGCCGCAACCAGCGGCACCACTCCGTTTCCACAGACGCGAAGCCTGTCCACCCTGTGGGCCAGCCCATCAGCGCCTCGACAAACAGCGGGTTCAAGGTCCGGCGCGTCGCGGAGGAAACGCTGCCAGCCATCGGCGTCGCCAGGACCTGGCGGCCAAGCTGCCCGTTCACCTTCATCGTTTCGGGGTTGGCGGCCCCGTCCTTGTAATCCCGCGCCGTCGGCGTCATCCACATCTGACTTGCATGGCTTAGGTCCGCCGTCTTCCGGTTGCCCGCACTCGGTTTGCACCCGTCGCTCGCCATCGGCGTGGGCCAGTCCCGCGCCATCGTTTCGAGCCCCTTCTCGTCCTTCCGGTCGCCGCCCCTGCTGCGGAAACTGTCCGCCTGCGGGGTGGGCCACATCGCGGCCGTCGTCGCGAGATTCATGCCATGCTGTCCCGCTGCCTGTGACGGCGTCGGCTTCGACTGCCGGTTCTCGTTGGCGCTCGCCCTCGGCGTCGGCCACATCCGCAACAACTCCGTCCGGTTCCCGCCACTCGAGCGGGTCCCCGAGCAGGCGCGCGGGGTCGGCCAGGTCATCCCCCTCGCGGATGGCAAGAATGAAGAGCCGTTCGCGCCGATGGGGCGCACCGACTTCCGCCGCAGTGAAGAGGCCCGCCGCAAGCCGGTAGCCCATGCCGACCAGTCCTGCGGCGACTTCGGGGAAGCCGAGGCGGAGATGATGGGAGACGTTTTCGAGGAACACGAAGGGCGGTTCGACCTCGCCGATGATCCGGGCGACATGCGGCCAGAGATGGCGGGGATCCTCGGAACCGAGACGCTTCCCCGCCAGGGAGAACGGCTGGCACGGATATCCCGCAGAGAGGATGTCCACTGCGCCGCGCCAAGGGCGGCCGTCGAAGGTGGCAACGTCGTCCCACACAGGCGCGTCATCCAGGGCCGCATCTTCCATCCGCACCACGAGAAGGGCCGCGGCGTAGGTTTCCCGTTCGACATGGCCCACAGTTCGATATCCGGGCAAGGCGAGGGTGAGTCCGAGGTCAATGCCACCAGCCCCGGAACAGAGCGAGAGGCCGAAGAGGCGTGCGTCATCTGCTCCGTCAGGCAAGCCTGCGGAAGGTAAAGCCAGGTCATTCATGCCTCAGCGTTCTTTGTCTTTTAGCTCGTCAAACGCGGTACCCGCCCCATCGAGGACGGCCTGTTTCCCGGTGAACTTCTGCCAACGTGCAACCGCCACATCGACGTAGGCCGGGTTCAGCTCGATGCCGTAACAGACCCGCCCAGTCGTCTCGGCTGCGATCAGCGTGGTGCCCGATCCCATGAATGGCTCATAGACCGCCTGACCCGGGCTCGAGTTGTTCAGGATCGGGCGTCGCATGCACTCCACCGGCTTCTGCGTCCCGTGGACGGTCTTTTCGTCCTGATCCTTGTTGGCAATCTGCCAAAGCGTGGTCTGCTTTCGGTCGCCGGCCCAGTGGCCCTTGCCGGTCTTGCGCACCGCATACCAAGCCGGCTCGTGTTGCCAGTGGTAATCTCCGCGGCTCAGGACCAGCCGATCCTTGGCCCAAATGATTTGGGACCGGATCGTGAAGCCAGCGACTTCGAGGCTTTCGGCGACCGTCGCGGCATGCAACGCGCCGTGCCAGACATAGGCGACATCGCCAGGGAAGAGCGCCCAGGCCTCACGCCAGTCGGCGCGATCATCATTCAGCACTTTGCCGGTACGCTTGGTCTTGGCTGCACCTGCCTGATTGCGCCAGTTGGGATCGTATTCCACGCCATAGGGCGGATCGGTCACCATCAGCAGTGGCTTCACCGTGCCGAGCAGGCGGTCGACATCCGTGGCGACCGTGCTGTCGCCGCAGAGCAGCCGGTGGTTGCCGAGGACCCAAAGGTCTCCGGGACGGCTGATTGGATCCTCGGGGGTTTCCGGAACATCGTCCTCACCCTCCTGCGGACCCGTGCCTTCCTCAAGGCTCGACATCAGCGCGTTCAGCTCGTCCTCGGTGAAGCCCGTCAGCCCGAGGTCAAAATCCGCTTCGAGCAGGTCGGCCAGTTCGAGGTTCAAGAGGTCCTTGTCCCACTCGGCGTTCTCGCTCGAGCGGTTGTCCATGATCCGGAAGGCGCGCGCCTGCGAGGCGGTCAGCCCCTTGGCAACATGCACTGGCGCAGTCTTGAAGCCGAGCTTGCGCGCCGCTTCCAGCCGCGTGTGCCCGGCCAGAACAACCATCGCCTCGTCAACGACGATGGGCTGGCGCCAGCCAAATTCCTGGATCGATGCCGCGACCGTCGCAATCGCCTGCTCGTTGCGCCGCGGGTTGCGCGCATAGGGAATGATCTGCTCGAGCGGCAGGTCGACGACGTCCATCTTGATGTCCTTGAGAAGCCTGCGAAACGAAATGGGGTCGGATCCCCGTTTCGGTTCAGGCGGGTTGTGTCAGACCGTCAGGCCTTTGTTTTCTTGGGGTTCGCGTCAAAGCGAACCGCAGGTCCGGGAACCGAAACGAAACGGGTGTTTTCAGGGGTGTCACTGGGAAACCCTCGGGCCTCGCCCCCCCGAATACGGTCACGAACAGGAGGGACCCGTTCAATTTCAATGGGTTGCGAGGTGGATCATTTTGTGCGGAGACAGTTTTTCGGAAAGCCGATCACCGGTTGCACTGCTTCGACCACCCAAGTCCAGAACAGAAAAGGGGAGATACGTCTTCCCGACGCACTCTCCCCATCATGCCTTTCAGATAGCATGAATTTGTTGCAAATGTCGAAAGGAAAAGTGTTGCAACACTTTATGCAGCTGCAGCATTTAGCCGTGCCGCGATCTTGGTCAGCGCAAGCTTGTGCTGCCGCCATGCGGTACTACGGTCGACGCCCAAATCGTAGGTGATCTCCTTCCATGGCCGGCGGGCGGCTCGCCACCAAATCAGGCGACGCTCATCATCCTCCAACCAGATCACCCAGTCGAACGTCTGTTCGAGGCGGGAGATGGCGCTGGAGGAAGGCCAGACCCGCATGGGCTCGGGTTCCATCGCAAGGATCTCTTTCTCCGAGCGCACGATCTGAGGCCAGGCGTTGAAGTATCCCTGCACCTTTACCGGCGGCAGCTTGCGCAGGGTGCGGAACGCTTCCTCGAAGTGATCTGCAACATCCTCGGCGGTCCAGATTTGGTCAGCCATGACGCACCTCTCCACCTTCGACACGCTTGCCGTAAAGCTTTGTGCCGAGCTGTTCGACCAAGGCGCGCTCTGGCCATGTAAGCCGTTGGTCATTCACGCTCACCGCCAGCACGCCCTGTTCGTGCCAGCCCTCGCGTTTGACTTCATCGGGCGACCGACGCTGGCCGCCATAGCCTTTGGGGTAGAGCCTCATGCTGCACCCCCACGGCTTTCCAGAGCCCAATGCAGGATGGCGATGGCATCGGCCTCGTTGTCGTCCGCTGGACTGTAACCGCGCGCACGGGCGGCGGCGATCATGGCCTCTTTGGATGCGTTACCCTTGCCTGTGGCGTGACGTTTGATTGTCCCCACAGGCACGCCCTCATAGGGAATGCCGCGCAACTCAGCCCATGACGTCAAGGTGGCCATCAGGCCTCCATAGATGTGACTGGCATCAGTGCCTGCGTGGCGGCGCACTTCCTCAAACCAAATCGCCGAGATTGGCCCGGACAACCTATCGAGTTCTGTCAGCCAGTTCGTGAAACGCAAAAAGCGCATGCCGCCGCCGTCATAGCGGCCGGGCTTAAACGATGCGGTGCCACTGGTGATCAGGCCGTCGAAGCCACGAAGCGCCCAGCCAGTAGTGGTGCCGAGATCAAGTGCAAGGATCGTGCGTGCCGGTTCGGACCGTGACGGCGTTTTCAGGGTTGCATCAGGATTGACGCTAGGGAGAGTCGGGTCAGCCATGTGCGGCCTCCTCTTCTGGTTGGCTGCTCGGGTGGAAGACGACGGCGGTTGATGCTTGGCGGTACCGGCCGCCGTCGTCGGATCAGAATGCAATCCGCACCAAGTGGTGGCCCCCGCGATTGGGCCTGACGCACGGGAGGAGAGGCCAACCCCAGGGGGTGGCCTCCCCATACGTAGTATGGGGGTTTAGCACCTAACTGTTCCTGAACGGCCAATATACTGAAATCATTACAAAAAATGACTTCAGGAAGTCTTCGGCTATGACATAGGCGCCAAAGACATATCATATGGTAACCCATTGTTTTTGTTGAGTTCACACATGCCGATGTCATATGAGTTAGGCCTCACTCATATGAGATGGGTCGTCTTCAGCACCCTCCGGGTAGACCCAGACAGTGGGGTTTTCGACCTGCAGCGAGACCCCGGATTGGGGGCATTTGAAGTGGCTCGGCAGCACCGGGCGGGCCTTTATGGTGATCTCCCCAGTGATCGGATCGACATGGTCGATGGGCGTCCCGAACTGCATGCCTTCGACGCAGAGGTAGCCAAATCGTGACCGGGTCATGGGGTAACCAAACTCGGACGGATCGCGCAGGAATTTCACGAAACCTTTGGTTGCCAGCACGCTGAGGCGCTCGCGGATGGTGTGCTTGCTGCCCAGACCGCTCTGGTTCTCGAAGCTTTCAGCGAACTGCGTTCCGGTGTAGAGGCGTTCGCTGGCAGCTTCATCGAGCAGCATGCCTAGGATGACGTCGTGCTTGCGCAGGCGTTCGGCATCGAAGCGTGCGCCCACTTCCTTGCGCACCAGGCGTTCGTTCATCGGGTTCAATTCGACCCATTCACCATTTACCTTGTCGATGAGCTTGCCTGGTAGCGCGGGGCCGTTCCTAAGCTCGATTTCCAGCCGACGTGCGCTGCTCTCCTCCTCCGGCCGATGCATAAGAAGCCCGGAGGTGTAGAAGCCCCGAAGCGCACTTGCGCCCGAGAGCGCAAGGAAAGGGTCTTCCTTCACCTGTGTCTTCGACGCTTTCCGGGTGTGGTGGGCGAGAATGATGCCGGCGTCCGGATTGACAGCCTCGCGCAGGGGCTCCACCCTGTCCCTCAGGAAGAACATCATGGCGGTGTTGTCGTTCTCACCGCCCCCCTCAGGGCCGCCATCGAAGATATTGCGTATCGGGTCGATGACAATGACGTCAGGCGGCGCCTCTGGAAAGGCGGCCCGGATAGCATCGGCCACACGGGCGACGCCCTCTGCATCAAGCAGGATTTTCAGCTTTGGCGTGGCGATGAAGGTATCGCGCGCAGCGGTAATGACGGCGGCCGGCAGCGCTATCTGGCGTATGCGCTCGCGCAGGTAGTGATACTGGATTTCGGCCTGAAGGTAAAAAACGCGCAGCGGTTGGGGCGGCGTGAAGCCGAGGAACGGCACGCCAGCAGCCATGTGCACGAGCCAGGAAATCAGGAAATCGCTCTTGCCCACCTTGGGTGCGCCGCCGAGCACAAGAAGACCGCCAGGCGTCAGAACACGTGGCCCAATGATGTCCTCGGGCATCGGGCTGGTATCATCCAGCAGTGCACCTAGACTGAAGGCCGGCAATGGCCCGGCAGGTGTATCCGCACGGGGCAGTCGCAGGAGCGGTGGGCCGTTTCTTTTGACATGTAGCGCCCAGAGACGCTCGGACTCGGCCTGCAGTCGGTCCAGCGGCCAGGACGGGCGCAGCATGGCAGCGTTGTAGCCGCAGATGGCTTCCCAGCCTTCCAGCGGATCCAAGCGGCCTTCATGGACCAGACGAACATAATGTCCGATAGCAGCGCTGGCGCCTTGAAATCGTGACCAGTCGTCAGCAGCGCCCTCCCGGACCGGCGTCGTCAACACGGCCTCTAGTGTGGGTTTGGAGGGCACAGATGTGGTATCGCTCGCGAAGCCCACACCAGGCAGCGGCGGCATTTCGGCGACCCGTTCGGCCAAATCCGAAAGCTCAATCTCGACGTCGCGATGTTCGCGGATCTGCACGAGGCGCTGGTGCCCGTGCTTATGATAAACTGTGCCTGGGACCCGGATCGGCTGGTGCGCTGAGCGAAAATGGGTATCGCCACCAACCTTTACGGCGATGTCGCCCCGCAAACGGCACAGGGTGACGAGGTCCTCGCCCTCCACCGGCTCTGTCAATTTCCACCACACATGAAGCTTGGCCGCCCCTTCAGGCGTGCGGCCGCCACTTTCAATCACGAGGGTGGGCGTTCCGAGGTGGCGGGTAACATGCTCGAGCTTGGCGGGAATGTCGCCAGCATCGAGGTCAACAATAATGGCCTGCATCTGCAGAACATCTGCGGCACGGGCCTGTCCCTGCTCGGCAACTGTGCCCGGGATAACATAGACAGCCGCGCCCTCGCGGTTTGCCCAGGCAGCGAAGGTTGCGAGTTTTTCGGGCGCGGTGTCGTCGGCCGAGATCCAGATGTTATGCGGTTTGCCATCCCGGCCTTGCCCTTTGTCGACAAAGCCCCTCAGCGGGATGAGCCCCTCACACCAGCTAAACACCGTGTCGAGGAAGATGGCGACCTGCTCTGGGTCGGGATCGCAGCCAAAGGGGTTACCAGACGGTGGGCCGTCGTTGAAGTCCATCCACGGGTTGAAATGCAGGATGCTGTCGTCGCTCATACGGGCAACCCCCAGCAGCGCTCAGACCACGGGCAGAAGCGGCATTCGAAGAAGTCGGACGTGGTCGCGATGCGAGGCAGCAACTCACCCGCATCAGTCGCCTGCAGGATCCGCACGCCCCGGTCGGACATGCGCTGCGCGAGATCGGCGTCGAAGAGCACCAGCTCGTGGTGAAGTTCGGCCGTGTCCTTGTTGATCGCCGTGAAGACCGCGGGCGCGGCGCTGATGCCGGGCACATTCGTTTCCATGTAAGCTTGATAGACCGCAATCTGGGCAGCGTAGACCGGTTTCGACTTGGTCACGCCGTCCTTGACGCAGGCCCGCCAGTTCTTCGCGTTCATGGTTTTGCATTCCCAGAGCGCGGGGACGGCGAGACCAAAGCCTTCGGGCCCGGCGGCAATGATGCCATCGACATGGCCCCGAATGCGTCCGCCCGCGACCGAAAAGCCGAACTGACCACCATCAGGGCGATTGCCCTTGCGGGTGAAGAGATCAAACCCTGCCTGCCTCAGCCAGGCGACAGCGAGGTCTTCAAGGACATGCCCGATGGCAAAGATGCGCAGCGACTGGCCACTGAAGTCCTTGCCATCGTCCTTTGGTGTTGCCGTGATTTCGAACTGCAGTGCGCGTTCGCAGGCATGACCGAGGCGGGACCCCCCAAGATAATCGCGGGGCGTCCGCGTGGCCTGATCGGCGGTGAGTGCGCCGTCCACAGCTTCATTGATACGGTCGGCAAAGCTGGGCTTGTGGTTGAAGTCCAAGGTCAAAATGGCACCTCCAGCGCGTTCGCCTTTGCGATGTCGGACATGGCTTCCCGGAAGCTTTCGATGGCTTCCTCAATCAGCGAGCGCACCTGCGCCTCAGAGAGATTGGCCAGTGAAGTGCCCCAGCCGATCTCCTCCATCAGCAGCGCCATGCGCTTCATGGTGGTTGTGATCGCGGCATGTTCTTCGTCGGTGAGATCAACCATGGCGAAACTCTCCTTGGCCAATCGCGTCCAATAGGACTGACAGGGCATCGAGCAGAACCAGACCGATGGCCGGGGCCGTCTCGAACGAACCGGGTCGAACCAACCCAAACCACGGGTGGGTTGCCGGCAGACAGCACACAGCGTTCCACGCGGATGCCAGAGCTTGCGCCGCTCCTCGGCGCTGAGGGGAGTGGAGAACGTCATGGATCATGCCGCCCTCCGGTCCGGGGCTACCGCGCTGTTGATCAGCTGGCTGATGCCCTGCTTGTTGAAACCGAAGGTCATAAGCGCCGAGGCGCGATAGCGCGTCAGGCCAAAGTCATGTCGGCATTCAGGCGGCAGGTATTTCAGCTGCTTTTCAGTCGGGGGCTGCCCCAGCCAGCCGCGCGTCTTGAAAGCGCTCTCATCGGTTTCGTGGGTGTTCAGCCAGTCATCAGCCTGAGCAAGGCATACAGTGCGCTCGCCGATGCCAAGAAGATGCGGACGCACGCCCTTGGCCCCACCGATCGCGTACCAGACGCCATTCTTCCAGAAAATGCCCCCCCAGCCATTGAAGCCTGCAGCCATTAGCGCGTCGTCGTTTCCGAAGAGATCGACCCAAGCGAAGCTCGAGCGCTCCAAGAGGTCAATTTCGGTCATCATGAAGCCTGACAAAGGCGCAGCAGCGTTGCCTTCGCCGGCCCCCTCCTCCTCACGTGGGAAGGCCTCACCGCAGAGCGGGCATTCAGTGGAAGCGAGAGGAATGTCCGCCTCACAACAGGGGCAGGTCTTGGTGGGCGCGTCGCCACCCTCTGTCCTGCCCTCGAGATCGACGTCCTGTTCCAGTGTGCCGTGGATCAGGCTTGATGTACCGAAATCCAGCACAATGCAGTCTGTCTTGACGACGCCCGGGTGTTCCTCCGGGTCAACCGTGCGCAGTCCCCGGCCAACCATCTGGATCATCGTGGACTTGTAGGAACTGGGGCGCAGCAGTACGACGCAGGAGGTGGGCGGGTGATCCCAACCTTCGGTCAGCACGGCCACATTCACGATAATGCGGATGCTGCCCTCGGCGTAGTCGGCAAGGATCGCCTTGCGGGTCTCAGCCGCGAGGTCGCCGTGAATCAGCGCGGCGGAAACACCCGCCGCCCGGAATGCATCGGTGACGTGCTCGGCATGGGCGACGGTGGAGCAGAACACCACAGTCTGCCGGTCGCCCGCCTTCTCCTTCCAGTGGCGGATCACTTCGTCGGTCACAGGGGCGCGGTCCATAATCCCCGCCACCTCAGCCATGTCAAAATCCGACATCGACTTGCGGACTGACCGCAGCTCGTCTTGCACGCCGACGTCGATTACGAAGGTGCGCGGCGGCACGAGGTGGCCAGAGGCGATGAGCTCGCCCAGCCGCACCTGGTCGGCGACGTTGTCGAAGACCTCACGCAGTCCCTTCCTGTCGCCCCGGTTCGGTGTCGCCGTGACCCCGAAGATGCGGGCATCGGGATTGGCCTCGCGGACCCGGTCAATAATGCGGCGATAGCTGTCTGCAACGGCATGATGGGCTTCGTCGATGACCAACAGATCAAGGCGCGGCATGTCGGCGAGGTTCGAGGCGCGTGCCAGGGTGGGAACCATCGCGAAGGCGACCTGTCCGCACCAAGATTTCTCGCTCGCATCAATTACCGATGTGGCGACACCCGGCACCACGCGCTGGAACTTGGCGCGGTTCTGCGCAGTCAGCTCGTCACGATGCGCGAGCACGCAAGCCTTGGCACCGTCGCCGATCATCTCACCGGTAACTGCCGAGAGCATGACCGTTTTGCCCGCGCCGGTGGGCGCGACACCCAGTGTGTTGCCGCGGGCGGCGAGCGCAGCCAGGCTGCGATCGACGAATGTCTTTTGGCGGGGACGCAAACGCATGGCCACCCCCCCCTTACTTCGCCCAGCTCGGCCGACCGGAATGACCGGTCGCGGAAGCGGGCTGGATGGTTTGGGGGGCACTGGCGAACTGCTGTGGCGCATAGCCCTGCGACAAGGCCACAGGCGTTTGCGGGTTTACCGCACCCATCACCGCGGCATAGTCCCGATGATCCGGCGTCACGGCGGCGCGGATCTCGTTCTTGTCGTCGCCGTTTGTGTCCTGGCCGATGTCAATGCGGGCGACAAACTCAAGCCCATCAAGATCGCCAAAGCCGTTGATCCGGCGGCGGAGCTGAGCCTCGGGAGAGTTGTCCTTGTCAGACACGCCGCGTGCAGAGTTCAGCATGCCCCGAACCAAGCCACGCCCCATATTGCCCCACTCCGGTCCCTTCGGGCTGTAGAGCCCGATCAGCGACCAAATCTTGCGACGGGCATAAGGGCCCTCAAGAACTGTGTATTCGGCATCGAGATAGACGGCGCCGGTCGTGGCGCGACGCGCCCATCCTCCAGTCCACCCCTGAGAGGCATCATCAAAGCCGCCGGGACGCAGGGTCAGGCGAACCTTGGCAATCGTGCCTTTCGGGATGACGTTGGTGTTCGATTGCGCCGAGTTGAAGTCGTTCCATGGTCCGGTCATTGCGCGGCTCCGTGTGTGTTGATGGGGGACGCTCAGGGGCGTCGAATGGGAAAAGCCAACCCGGAGCCCCGATCGGGACACCGGGTGCCGCTGCAGGCTTTTCAGCCGCGGTCAGGCTCGTTCGAGGGATCGGCCGGGGTCACCACAGGCCATGCGAGCCGCGCAGAAGCCGGCCCGGACGGGCGCTGGATCTTTTCCATAAGGCGGCCAAGATGCGGGGGTTCGACCAACTCAAGACGGCCTGAGCGGTCCTTGGCCGGAAACCCCCACATGTTCAGTGTCTGACAGACAAATGCCCGCTGCGGCTTGCCCTCTGCATCGGGGATGTCAGCCATAGTGACGACCTGATCGACGATGCCTGGCAGTTCGAGGCCGGTCTTGCTGCCGTCGATCTGCGGCTGGAAAACCTTGCGATTGAATTCATCAAGCTTCTCGTCAAGGATTCCTACAAACCAGACATTTTTGCCGCGCGCGTGCTGCAGATGCGTGAGCCAGGCGATCATTTCGCGGCCATGGAGCCCATAGGCACCGCGAATGTCGGCCTTGCCCGTTTTGTCCGAGAAAGCTTCCGGTTGCCCGCGACACCATTGAAAGCAGAGCCGGCCGGCCACGGTGATCGAGTCAATAAAGACGGTCTGATACTTTTCGATTACCGCGGAGTCGCCGTACCGGCTGCACACTTCCGCGAAATGCGCCTCGCTATAAGGCTGGTCGTCGCGAAGTGCGGGGTTTGGTCCACCGATGAACACCGCGAAATCGCGGCACTCCTTCCATGTGCGCGGCCTTAGCGTGTCGATCTCCAAGCCTTCAACGGAAAGATCGCCAGCCTCGAGGTCCAGAAAAAGCGTGGTCTGGGCATGCAGGGTCCACAAAAGTGACGTTTTGCCGATACCAGATCGGCCGAAGATGACGCCCTTGATACCCTTGCGCTGCGCGAGTCGTTCATCGGCGCTGATGATCGGGAGGCTCATTTGCGCACTCCACTCATCAGCACTTCGTTTGTGCCCAGGTCCGTACCCGCATATGCGGCTTCGCTGACGTAAATCGCCAGAAGCGGCGTACCGTCGGCATGGGTTCCCGCATCCTCGATCTGATAGTTGCGGTTGGGCTCGCAGACCTCTGTCAATTCCCAGCGGCGGTACAGCCCCGGGAGGCGGCGGTAGTTCTCAAGCGATAGATCGGCAGTCATGTTCATGCATGTCCACTTTCGGTTGGAGGGACGGCGCTCCAGGCGCTCAAGTGGGAAAAGCCGACGGCGGAGCCAGATCGGGACATGCGCTCAGGGGATGTCTGCGAGGGCGTCGCGCAGTTTGCGAAGCGCACGTTGGTAGCGTTTGCGAGCAGCGGCCTCAGTCAGGCCCAGCTCAACACCAGCTTCGACTTGCGAATAGCCCTCGATGGCAACGCGGATCACCAGAAGCGCATCCGCGCCAAGCAATTTGTGCAGATGGCCAGGGAGCGCCGCTTCCTCGGGCAGGGATTGCATGCCGAGTTCGTGGGCAGAGACTTCATCAGGCTCGATATCGGTGAAAAGTTTAGCCCGCCCAGCTTCGCGGTTACGTGCCCGGATCATGTCCCGTTCGACGTTCCGCAAAACCGTGGCGGCAACCCAGTTGACGCGGCCCAGATCCAGGCTGCGCAAAACAGCAATGGTTCGCGCCAAGACATCAGAGGAGATTTCATCGAGGGTGCCAAGCTTGCGCCAGATCGACCGACGCCTGATCGCATCAAGCCCTGGCCAGAGCGCCAACAACAGGAACGTCAGCGCCGTATCGGCGGAAGGATCATCAGCTTGCGCCGCTTCAATCAAAGCGACGAGGATGCGGTTTTTCGCATCGCCGTCACACGTTTTGCGGTGCAACGCGTCAAGCAATGATGCCGGATCGCGGTAGGGTTTCAGCGAGGCCTGCGAACGCCGGATGGCATCGAAGCCACGCTGAAAACTGAACGTAGTAGAAGAAACCGTGATCTGATCACGGATCTCGTGCCATGCGAGACACATTGGACGCCTGCCTTACGGCCAGGCGTCCAGCGCCTTCTCGTGGCCAGGTCAGGACGTCATGCGTCTCTAGGTTTAGAGGGAATGTTCGGGGTTACTGAGCGTCGGTAAGCGCGCGCCTAGCCGCTGTTGCGCAGGTTCAGCCGAGTGCAACCGGGACACCTTGCCGTCACCGGAAAACTCGCAAAAAGCTCGAAGGGCTTACGAAGGATGTGCATTTGTCCACCCTTGGCCTTTCCAAGAAGTTTGCCACAGTGGTCGCACCGCCATTCAGCGTTGCTGGAAACTTCGGTGGCGTGATGGCCGTGGCGTTGGTCGCAGCCGCTAACCTTTCTGCCGGTGTCGTCGAACATCATCTTGTGCGCTCCTTTGGGCGTCTTTGGGCATGAGGGGATTGTTCGGAGCAGCGCTTACCGCTCCGGCCTGTATCGAATTTGCGTTTGATGCCTTAAGCGGCGCGAGTTTTCGGCGCAGATTTCCTAGCTTTGGCCGCTCTGCGGGCTGACACCTCTGCAACTGCCTTATCGGCCGCCTCATCCTTCTCGGCCTGAACCCGCTCCAGTTCCTGAAGCTTTTTCACCAGGCCTTCCAAGAAATAGAAATTGGACATCCGGGCGTGGTACTTGTTCCAGCGCTCGCCGCGTTGCACGAGGCCAGACTTCTCAAGTTTAGCGATGATGCGCTGAACTTGCCGCTCCGTAACATCCAGCCGCATCGCAAGTTCGGCTTTGCCCGGAAACGGCGTATTTGCCGCTTGCCACCAATGGTCAGCAATTTGCAGCAGTAGCACTAGCTCTGCAGCACTGAGCTTGAGCGTGTGTTGCTCTCTCAGAAGCAAGGACGGTACGATGCAAAAGCCCCTATCGATGACCTTCTTACCCCACTTTTTGTCAGCCTCGGTAAGGTTCTTCTTCTTTGAGACCGCCGGAGCAGTTTCATCCGATTCTTCTTGATTTTCTGCGCTCATTTCGGCCTCCTGTGCGAGAAGAATATGGGATGCGCAGTCAATTACAAGACACGAGCATCGGACATAAATGTCTATACAGGAGAGACAAATTTGCCTCTACCTCCGAGGCGTGATTGTCTCCTGATTCAGACAGTTTGATCTAGGACGAAGCTGAGCCGGACAAAATAAGCAAGACCCACTGGACAAAAATACCTCCCCAACAGCGCAAAAAAACGCCGACCCCTCAAAACAAGACCCTTCGAATCTGCCGGGTGGCTGAAACAATCAGGTAAAAAATGACGCAGATAAGCTTTACGGCATCACCCGCTGGATTGTTGCGGACCAAGGCAATCTTGCGGTTTTGGGCGTAAGAAACATCCTTCCGAACTGTCTCGTTCCAAGCAAGTAGGTGGCTTTTGCCAAGTAGAAGCCGACTGATGGTCGGCGCTAAGGCGAGGCCAGAATGAAACGTCCCAACCCGCTGCATCCCGACCGCATGACGGCGCATGAACGCCGCACCGAACTGCATGGTCTACTGGCCACGGCGGTGGTGCGCTTGGCAGGCCGCGATCGCGACCATCTATCGCAGAATACTGGAGACAGTTCGCTACACTTCGCGGGCAAACAGAGCGGTACTGCAACTCCAACTCCGAGGAGATCTGCATGACCACACATGAACCAATCCTGGCGCGTTTGGCTGCCTTGAAATCCATGTCTGTCAATGAACTAAAGACCGAATGGCAGGCGCTGTTTGATGCGCCCGCCCCGAACAACAGCCGCACGTTCCTAGAAAGCCGTTTGGCCTATCGGATCCAGGAACTGATCTATGGCGGCCCGGACAAGCAAACCCGCCGGCTGCTGGACCTGCTGGCCGACGAAGTAGAAGGCACACTGAAGCGTAAGGCCCAGATTGCCGATCCCCGTAACCCCGTGGTGGGCACCAAGTTGATCCGCGAATGGGATGGTGTCGCCCACACTGTTACCGTGCTGAAGGACGGCTTCGATTGGGGCGGGCAGCGCTACAAATCGCTCTCGGCTGTTGCCCGCGCCATCACCGGCACACGCTGGAACGGCTATCGCTTCTTCGGGCTGCGAGAGATGAAACGAGGTGAAGCATGAAAGATCATGTGACAAAACCCGCCCGCCACCTGCGCTGCGCCATCTACACCCGCAAATCGAGCGAGGAAGGCCTCGAGCAAGAGTTCAACTCGCTCCACGCGCAGCGGGAGGCTTGCGAGGCCTATATCGCCAGCCAGAAATCCGAAGGCTGGGCCTTGGTGCGCGATCAATATGACGATGGCGGCATCTCAGGTGGCACGTTGGAGCGCCCAGGGCTGAAGCAGTTGCTGGCCGACATTGAAGACGGGTTGGTGGATGTGGTTGTCGTCTACAAAATTGACCGTCTGTCGCGCTCTCTGATGGACTTTTCCAAGCTAGTGGAGGTCTTTGATCGCAACGGGGTTACCTTCGTCTCGGTGACGCAGTCCTTCAATACGACCACCTCGATGGGACGACTGACGCTGAATATCCTGCTCAGCTTCGCCCAGTTCGAGCGTGAGGTCACCGCCGAGCGCATCCGTGACAAGGTGAAGGCCTCGCGCATGAAAGGCATGTGGATGGGAGGCTATGTGCCCCTGGGCTATAATGTCGTCGACCGCAAGCTGGTAGTGAACGAAGAGGAAGCCGCCAAGGTCCGCATGGTGTTTGAGCGTTTTGTTGAGGTAGGCTCTGCCACCGTTCTGGCCCGCGAACTGCGCAACGATGGGTTCCGCAGCAAACAAGGCGCGCTGATCGATAAGGGCTACCTCTACCGCCTGCTGAACAACCGCGTCTATCGCGGTGAAGCCGTTCACAAAGGAGAGGCATACGCTGGAGAACACGAGGCCATCATCGACAATCGCCTGTGGGAGCAGGTGCATGACATCATGGGCGAAAGCCCTCGAAAGCGGGCAAACAACACTCGGACGCAAACGTCCGCATTGTTGAAGGGGCTTCTCTTCACTGCAACGGGTGCGGCCATGACGCCATCCAGCACCAAGAAGGGTAGCCGAAGATATCGGTACTATGTGTCGATGGACCTTCTAAAGAACCGCGAAACGCCTGAAGATGGCATTCCTCGCCGCCTCCCTGCTGATATTGCCGAGGCGGCGGTGGTTGCCGAAATCCGCAGGGTGCTGCGGACACCAGAAACCGCAGCCTACGTTATCGCTGCATTGGGCCGGGATGACATTCAAGAGGCTGATGCAATCGCAGCACTAAGGGACTTTCCAGAGCTGTGGACGCAGCTGTTCCCGGTTGAACAGGCGCGCATCATTCAGTTGCTTGTACGGCGTGTCACAGTGACCGCAGAGGGGCTCGTCATCGACCTGCGTACTGACGGCATCGCGGGCGTCATGCGCGAAATGATGACCCCACGACAGCTTGAGGCGGCAGAGTAATGAGCGCGTCCGACACCATTCAGGTCTTCGTGCCGCTCAAGATCCGTAGGAAAAACGGGCGGCCGAAGATCATGCCGCCAGCGGATTACCTACCCAGCCAAGATCAAGCGCAAGACCCGTATATTCTGCGCGCTCTTGGCCGCGCTTGGGCATGGCGGCGGCGCATGGAGGCGGGCGAGTTCGGCACTGTCCGCGACCTGGCAATCGCCGTGAACCTTGCAGAGCGCCATGTCAGCAGACAGCTGCGTCTGGCCTATCTGGCGCCTGAAGTGTTGAAACGACTGGTGTTTGGTCGGGAAGTTACGGCTGTGACCCTCATGCAACTGACCGAGAGCGCCGCGTTGCCGTGGGTGGAACAGGCAGGCATCGTGTTTGGGACAACGAATTAACGCGATCGGCCGATTATGTTGAAAAACTCGACCCGCGCGCCGCGCCGGTTTTCGGCTATAGAAGCCCGCAGGTCTGCGTCATGCCGGTCTGGGCGCGCCGGCGGTCAATTTCGCCAGTTTGCGTAGGTTCTGGGCTGTTGCGGCGAGGTGGAATTCATCTCTGGCTCCGTTCGGGCCGCGCAGTCGCAAGCGTCCGAGGCCGAGGATGCGCTTGAGGTGGGCGAACAGCATTTCGACCTTCTTCCTCCGGCGGCTGCTCTCGAGGAAGGCATCCGTTCCCGCCATGGCACGCACCTGGTCGCGGACGGCTTCATGTGGATGGCGGGAGATCTTTCGGGTTTCTTGGTTCGGTGTGCATCGCGCCTTTAGCGCACAGGCTCCGCAGTCTTTCTTGCTGGCATAATACTTTCGGAACCCATCCGCCCCAGTGCCGCTGCGCGGCTTGGACATTGTGCGCCAGTATTTCTTCAGCTTGTTTCCGCCAGGGCAGGTGTATTCGTCCGCTACAGGATCGAAGCTGAAGTCCGTGTTCGGGAATGTGCCATCGGCGCGGTCAGTCTTGTCAAAGACCGGAATGTGCGGGCTGATCTGGTGGTCATTGAGCCAGGCCAGCATCTCGCCGGAGCCATAGGCCGTGTCAGCTGCCAACCGTTCCGGTTGCAGCGCGAAGGTGTCCTTCGTCCGGTCAACCATGGTCCGTGTCGCACCAACCTCGGCCTGGCGGACCGACCTGCTGGCCTCGACATCGACGATGACTGCGTTGTCGGTGTCGATCAGATAGTTGACCGAATAAGCGAAGATCGCGGGTCCATTCATCGCCGCCGTCCATTGGCTTGCCGGATCGCTGCAGGAAATGAACTTGGGGCGCACTTCGGTTGCCGCTCCGAAAGCAGCATCATCAAGCGTTGCTAGATATTCGCGGACAGCACGAGGCGCTGCCTTCGCGTCGACTTGCCCGTCATCCCATTGGGCCGGTGGCACAGAATGCATCTTCGACGCATCGGCGCGGATCAGGCTGGCATCACTCGCGAAGTCGCTACCCCCGACTAGCCCCTCGGCGATACACCGGCGGACGACCGTCTCGAACACTTCACGCAGAAGGTTGCTCTCACGGAAGCGCCCATGCCTGTTCTTCGAGAAGGTCGAGTGATCGGGAACTGGAGTTGTCAGGTCGAGACGGCAGAACCAACGATAGGCGAGGTTCAGATGGACCTCTTCGCAGATGCGCCGTTCGGACCGGATACCGAAACAGTAGCCGATCAGCAGCATGCGGATCATCAATTCCGGGTCGACCGAAGGCCTGCCAGTATTGCTGTAGAACGGGGCCAAATGCTGACGGATGCCGCTGAGATCGACGAAGCGGTCAATAGCGCGGATCAGGTGATCCTGCGGGACATGATCCTCAAGCGAGAACTCGTAAAACAGCGCACCTTGTGCGACCTGCCGCGATCCCATCATGCCAGCACCTCCCGGTCATGACAGGAAGTGAATCAGCAGAAAAACCAGCCTGCAATGGAGTTTTTCAACACAATCGGCCCAAACCGGTCATTCAGCGCTGAAGTGGCGCTGCGGTGCAAAATCCCATTGGCCGCCGTTCGTGATTATCACCAGCTATGTCATAATGATCTGCAAAGTGGCCACTCCACACTGGGGCCTCCCTTTAGTTCCACACCCGTAGGTCTGGCTTCGGCCAAGCCTCTCGTCAGAACCGTGCTTTCGCCTCTGCCAGAAGGAACTGGAGCCGCTCTGTCCAGGCACCAAAGTTCGCTCCGGTCCGAGCGGAAACCTCGATGATTTCGGCCTTCGGGTTCACAGTCGCGATATTGGCGCGACAGGCGGCCTCGTCAAACCCGACATGGGGGGCAAGGTCCATCTTGTTGATGATCACGATGCCCACGGCGCGGAACATGTGGGGGTATTTCAAGGGCTTGTCCTCGCCCTCGGTGGTCGAGATCACGGCGATCTTCATCGCCTCGCCAAGGTCGAACATCGCGGGGCATACGAGGTTGCCGACGTTCTCGATCAGGAGGAGCGAGCCTGGCGCAGGGTTCAATGCGCGGGCGGCTTCGGCGACCATGTCGGCCTCGAGATGGCAACCTGCTCCCGTGTTGACCTGAATGGCCGGCGCACCGGCGGCGCGGATGCGGTCGGCGTCATTCGTGGTCATCTGGTCGCCTTCGATGACCGAGATCGCGACCTGATCTTTCAGCGCCTTGATCGTCGCTTCCAGAAGGGCGGTCTTGCCCGAACCGGGCGAGGAAACGAAATTCAGTGCCAGCACGCCGCGACCTTCGAACCAGCCCCGGTTGCGGGCGGCGATGGCATCGTTTTTGCCCAGGATCGCGGCTTCGAGTGCCACATGGTTTCCGGCCGGGTGCTGCTCCAGCACATGATCATGCGGATGATCGTGACTATGGCCGTGATGCGAGTGGTCATGCGAATGATCGTGGCTGTGGCCGTGATGTGAGTGATCATGCGCATGATGATGATCATGACCATGATCGTGATCGTGATCATGCAGATGGTCATGCGGCAATCCATGGGCATGCGCAAAGGCATGTGCATCGGCCAAACTTTGACCGGACGCACGCAAAAGCTGCGTGGCCCCAGTGTCCACGTTGGTCATCGAGACTTCGCTCTTCGGATCGGCACAGCCGCAGACACCACACATCACGCTTCCTCCCTGATTTCGAAATCCCGCACGGTGAAAGTGTCCCCCTCGGCGTCGATGAAGCCCAAGGTCGCACCCGCCAGCACTGTCTTGTCCGTCACGATGTCCCAGCAAAAGGCCAGGGCATCCCTTTCGATGCAGGCGCGCGGCCCAATGGCGACCCGCACGCCCTTTATCGGCCGGCCGCGCGCATGTTCCTCAACGATCGCAGCGATGCTGCGCGCCATCCCAAGCTCATGCATGGGTCCAGTCCTTTTGTTGGGTTGGCGGGGATGGCCCCGCCAACAGCGGTCAGCCCATCAGGATCGCGGCACCGGCGACGGCACCCACCGCACCCACCAGTCGGCGCGAGTTGAGCGCAAGCCCGCCGCCAAGGCGTTCCAGCGTCCGGCCAAGCACGACCCCAGCCGCATGCAGAAGCGCGGTCGCCACCACAAAGCCCGCAGCGTAGCCAAGGAACGACCCGGCACCGCTTCCTTCAGCGCCATGCGCATGGCCGTGGAACACCGCGAACACCGCGACCAGCGCCATTGCAGGACCGACCGGCAGTTTCATCCCGAAGGCCACGGCAAGGCCCATGACGATGACTGAAAGCGCGATGCCCTGCTCGACCATCGGGAGCGGTGTTCCGAAGTACCCAAGCGCACCGCCCGCCACCATCGCCAGCACAAAGGCCGCAGGCACAGCCCAAAGCGACCGCCCGCCAAGCTGCGCCGCAAAGACCCCTACGGCGACCATCGCAAGCACATGGTCGAGGCCGGTCAGCGGGTGCAGAAAGCCGTGCATCGCGTCGATATGCGCGCCGGTTCCGGTATGGGCCTTCGCCGCCGCGGGCAGCAAGGCCAGAATGGCGGCAAGGCCGCTGGTCAACTTTTTCATGATTGTCCCTCTCCTGTGTTTTCGATTTGGTCAGCAAATTCTGGGCAGTTGCTCGCCCACCAGCATGTCGACGATACGCCCGCCCCCGAAAACGGTCTTCATGACGACAGTGCACGGATGGGCGGTGGTGGCGCGCCCGATGACGCAGGCCCCGCGCCCCGCCTCGGTCGCCTGCATGGCGGCTAGCGCGGTCTCGGCTTGACCCTCGGGTACGAACAGGACCAGCGTCCCCTCATTGGCCAGATAGAGCGGATCGAGACCAAGGATCTCGCAAACCCCTTTCACCTCGGCGCGCAAGGGCAGGTGGGCCTCCATGATCTCGACCCCCACACCCGCTGCATCGGCGATCTCATTGAGGGCCGAGGCGAGGCCGCCGCGCGTGGCATCGCGAGCGCAGCGCACTCCGGGGGCAGCTTGGAGAACGGCCTCCATCAGGTGGTTCAGCGGCTGGCAGTCGGACTGGATATCCGTCGTCAAGGCCATGTCGCCGCGCGCGGCAAGGATCGCCGCGCCATGGTCGCCGAGCACACCGTTCACGATCGCCACATCGCCGGGCTGCACCGAGGACGCGATGAGGCAGCGCCCCGGCGGGATCACCCCGACGCCTGAGGTGGTGACAAAGACCCCGTCGCCGGAGCCTTTGCCGACCACCTTGGTATCGCCAGTGACAATCCGCACCCCTGCCGCTTCTGCCGCCGCCTGCATAGAGGCCGCAATCCGGCGCAGGGTGGAGATCGGCACGCCTTCCTCGATGATGAAGGCCGCCGACAGCCACAGCGGCCGCGCGCCGCCCACGGCCAGATCGTTGACCGTGCCGCAGACGGCTATGGTGCCGATATCGCCGCCCGGAAACTCCATGGGCGAGACGACGAAGCTGTCAGTGGTAAAGGCCAGCTGCGCGCCGGGTTCCAGGACCGAAGGATGCATTAGCCGCGCTTGATCCTCCATCCCTGGCGGGGCGAATACCGAGGTGAAGACATCCTCGATCAGATCGCGCATCGCCTTGCCGCCGCCGCCATGCGCCAACGTGACCCGGTCGGCCACCACGCGGCGGGCGGGGCGGAGACCTGCGTTCATACCGCCTCCTCCAGCCTGAGGCCGCCATATTGGTAATAGGCCGCGCAGGCCCCTTCAGAGCTGACCATCAGCGCGCCAAGCGGCATTTCCGGGGTGCAGCCTTTGCCGAATTGCGGGCAGGCGTGGGGTTTGATCCGGCCGGTCATCACATCGCCGCAACGGCAGCCTTCCGGTTCCGCCACGGCGCGGGGGCCTTTGCCGTAGCCAATGCCGAACTTCACCTCGGCATCGAATGCCGCGTACTTCGGACGGATGCGCAACCCGCTGGCGTCAATCTCTCCCAGCCCCCGCCATTCGAAACTGGGGCGCGGCTCGTACACCTCGGCGCAGGCGGCGATGCTAACGGGGTTGCCATCATCAGGTACGACGCGGGAATACTGGTTCTCCACCTCTGCCCGGCCATCGCGGATCTGTTCCAGCACCATCAGGACGGACTGGAGGAGGTCCAAAGGTTCAAACCCCGCCACGACGATCGGCCTGCCATAGTCCCGCGCGATGAAGTCATAAGGATGGATACCAATGACCATTGACACATGGCCGGGGCCGACAAAGCCATCCAGCACCATATGCGGGTCATCCAGCAGCGCCTTGATCGGCGGCGGCACGGTGATGTGGTTGCAGAAGATGGAAAAGTTGGTCTGGTTGTCCGCCGCCGCCTGGAGGATGGTCAACGCGGTCGAAGGAGTCGTTGTCTCGAACCCCAGGCCAAAGAACACCACCTCGCGGTCGGGGTTGCGGCGGGCAAGCTCCAGCGCATCGAGCGGCGAATAGACCATGCGGATATCCGCCCCATCCGCCTTGGCCTGGATCAGCGATTTCCGCCGCCCCGGCACCCGCATTGCATCGCCGAAGGTGGTCATGATCACACCGGGGCGTTCAGCGATTTCGACGCATTCGTCGATCCGGCTCATCGGCAGGACGCAGACCGGGCAGCCGGGGCCGTGGATGAATTCCAATCCCGGCGGGGTCAGCTTGTCCAACCCGTAACGGAAGATCGCATGGGTATGCCCGCCGCAGATTTCCATAATGTGGACGGGCTTTTCCTTGGTCGCCCCGATCTCGTCGGTGACGCGGGCGATGGCCGCCAGCACGCCGCGCGCGGCGACCGGATCGCGGAATTCGTCGGCGTATTTCATGATGCGAGCATCCTCTCGGACGCGCGCATCGCCTCGATTTCTTCCTGCGCCTCACCAAGTTGGCGCAAGATGTCGAGCGTCAGCGCGGCCTCCTCTTCGTTGATCCGGCTCATCGCAAAGCCGACATGGATCAGCGACCAGGCGCCGATCAGGGCCTCAATCGGTTCCTCCTTCAGGATGCAGGCGACATTGACCTGACGCCGCACGCCCATCACCTCGACAATGGCGAGCTTTCGAGCGGCGTCGGCGATCTCAACGATCTGTCCGGGGATGCCTAGGCACATGGGGTTTTCTCCGTTTGAGTGATGGCCAGGGCGATGACCGCCTGACCCAGGGCCAGTCCGCCGTCATTCGCCGGGACCTTTGCGTGGCTGAGAACCTGCTTGCCGCTGGCCTCAAGCCCCTGATGAACAAGCGTAAAAATCGTGGCGTTCTGAAAGCAGCCGCCCGAGAGGGCAATGGTGTCGATCTCGGTATCCTTGGTGATCCGTTCGGCCATCCGCACGACGGCCATGGCGAGGCCCCGGTGAAAGCGGGCCGCGATCACCCCGACCGGGGTTTCAAGGATCAGATCGCCCAGCATTGCCCGCCAGACCGCCAGCGGCTCGATGTAGGGCATCCCGCGCCCGCCGAGGAGCGGGGTCGAGAAGGGATAGGCGAGGTCCTCGGGTTCGTTCATGGCCGAAGGGTCGATGGCCGCCTCGAACCTCATCGCCGCCTCACCCTCATAGCTTTGCGGCCCCCAGGCGAGGCCCGCAATCGCCGCCGCCGCATCAAAAAGCCTGCCGCATGAGGTGGAGAGCGGCGTGTTCTGTCCCTTGGCGATCATCGCGTCCAGCGTCGCGCGGGGGATATCCGACAGGCGTTGGTGAATCTCCAACCCGTCGAAATTCATCGAGAGTTCCGCCCATCCCATCTGCGCCATCAGATGCGCATAGGCGTTGCGCCAGGGCTCCTTCACCGCTGCCGCGCCGCCGGGCAGAGCCACCGGTTTCAGGCTGCCCGCGCGGCGATAGCCGCGATAGTCGCAGATCAAGAACTCACCGCCCCAGATCGTGCCGTCATCGCCAAGGCCCGTGCCATCCATCGCGATGCCAAGGACCGGGGGCGCATCAAGCGCGCGGCCATTTTCGGCGAGGCAGGCGGCGATATGGGCGTGGTGGTGCTGGACCGCGATCACCGGGCGACCTTCGGCGCGGGCGTAACCGGCTTGGGTGGAGAGGTACTGCGGGTGCTGGTCCACGGCAATGATATCGGGAGCGTGGTCGAAAAGCCGGGTGTAAAGGTCAAGGTTGCGGCCGGTATCGGCATGGGTCGCCGCATCCTCGAGATCGCCCATGTGCTGCGACAGGATCGCCTGCCCGCCCTTCACCAGGCAGAAGGTGTTCTTCACCTCGGACCCCATGGCGAGCACTTGCAGGTCGCGTGAAAACCCTTCCGGCAGGGGCAGACCTGCGGGCGCATAGCCCCGGGCACGGCGCAAGAGGCGCGGGCGGCCAAGATCCACCCGGACGACCGAGTCATCAATGCGGTTCGCTATCTCGCGGTCGTGGAGGCAGGCGAAATCGGCGATCTCGGCCAGACGTGCACGGGTGTCCTCATTGGTGATGCACTGCGGCTGGCCCGAGGGGTTGCCCGATGTCATCACCACGGGCCGCCCGATCCGGCGCAGGATCATGTGGTAGAAAGGCGTGTAGGGCAGCATCACGCCCAGCCGGTCCAGCCCCGGCGCGATGCTGCCCGGCAGGCTGTTTGGCAGTGACTTCAGAAGCACGATCGGGGCTTCGGGGCCGCTGAGCGTGGCGGCCTCGGCTTCCGACACTTCGCAGTATTCCCGCACCACTCCCAGATCGCGGGCCATCAGGGCAAAGGCCTTGCCCGCCCGGCCCTTGCGGCGGCGAAGTTCGGCGACGGCCTCAGCATTGGTCGCATCGCAAGCCAGATGCACGCCGCCCAGCCCCCGGATCGCCACGATATGGCCGTTCAGGATCATGCCTCCGGTCGCGTCGATGTCGTCGAGCATCGAGAAGGCCTCGTGCTGCACCGCCCCTCGCCCCAGCTTTTCGATCCAGATTTGCGGACCACAGCGGCCGCAGGCGACGGGCTGGGCGTGAAAGCGGCGGTCGGCGGGGTTGCGGTACTCAGTCGCGCAGGGCTCGCAGAGGTCGAAGGGCGCCATGGTGGTCTTGGCCCGGTCGTAGGGGGCGGCGGTGACGATTGAAAAGCGCGGGCCGCAATTGGTGCAATTGGTGAAAGGATAGCGGTAGCGGCGCTCAAACGGGTTGCGGATCTCGGAGAGGCAATCAGGGCAGGTCGCGGCATCGGGGGTGACCGAGCCGCGCATCTCGCCACCCTCGGAGGCCACGATGTCAAAGCCTGCTGGGGCCTCGGCCTCCAACGGCTCCACCCGCAATTCCTCGATCCGGGCCAGGGCGGGAAGGCTTGCGTGCAGACGGTCGGGGAAGGTGGCAAGGCCGTCGCCCCAGAGGCGGATCACCACGCCCTCGGCGGTGTTCTTCACGTCGCCCGCAAGGCCCATTTCCTGCGCCAGCCGCCAGACGGCAGGGCGGAACCCCACGCCCTGCACCTGCCCCCGCACGGTGACCTGCGCGCCCCTCATGGTGCAACATCCCAGATCAGCACGCGGTTGTTGCCGCTGTCGGCCACCGCGACAGTGGACCCAAGCGCGGACAGGCCATAAGGCCAGCACAGACTGTCCCGTTCGGCCATGCCCCAGCGGTTGTCGCCCTTGGCGGCGAAATCCGGCTGGCCGGTCAGCCGGTCAGCATCGGCGCCCATGCCGGTGTCAGAGAACCCCAGAAGGCGTGAGTTGGCGGTGTCGCCCACCACCAGCCTGCCCTGCAGCACCGCCAGCGCATAGGGCATGTTCATCGCCATCGACGAGGGGTAATAGGCCGCGCGGTTCAGGTCGCAGTCCTGCATCGCGCCCTGGCCCAGTACGGCATCCGCGGGCTGGCCGTTGGCCGCAGGCAAAGCGTCCCAGACCATCACCCGATTGTTGCCGGCATCGGCCACCGCCAAGCCACTTTGCCAGCCCACCGCCATATGCGGCCAGCGCATGGAGCGGGAGGAGACGGCGGCCCCCGCATTCTCATCCCGGCAGGTGAAGCTGTCTTGCCCAAGGACGAGGTCAGCAGGCTGGCCAGTCCTTGCCGGGTCGTCCCAGACCAGCACCCGGCGGTTGCCGGTATCGCATACCACGAGCCGCCCATCGACCTCGGCCACGCCATAGGGCCAGTGCAGTGTGGCGGCGGTGGGCGCATCGGCCCCCCGATTGGCCAGGGCACCATCGGCGGCGGATTGGCCCAGGATGATGTCGGCCGCGCTGTCCGGTCCGGTCGGCAACTGCTGCCAAATCAGGACCCGATGGTTCCAGGGATCCGCAACCGCCAGCCCGCCACGAAACGCAACGACCCCCGTCGGCACGTTCAGGGTGGCAGCCGTGACCGGCCCCTTGGCATTGCGCCCCTCGCGCCCAAAGGCAGGCTGGCCCACAAGGAGATCAGCGGGGGTGTCGTCCACCTCGGGCACCTTGTGCCAGCCGAGCACCCGGTGATGCCCAGTGTCGGCCACCCAGAGCGAACCATCCGGGTGCAGGCACACCCCGCGCGGGCCGAACAGGCGGTGTGCTGCGGGCGTGATCGGATCGGCCAGCATCCCGCCATCGGTGCCAAGGATCACCCGCGCACCTGCGGGATCCAGCAGCGGCGCCCCTTGCGTGATCGTGCCCTCGGCCTTGATCGGCGAGAAGGAAGGGGCCAGCGACACCTTCATGGCACGATCCTGATCTGGACCCGCGACCCTATCACCCGCACGGCATGGGCATGAAGCTGCACCTCGGGCGCGGTCAGGCATTCGCCGCTTTCCAGCGCATAGCGAAAGCCGTGGAACGGGCAGGTCAGGATGCCACCCTCCAGCGCGCCATCGGTCATCTCCAGCCCCATATGGGCGCAGGCGTTGCGGAAACAGGTCACGGTATCGCCATGGCGCGAGAGGATGACCCCCTCACCCCCAACGGTTTCGAACAGCACCGCGCCATCGGGCAGGCGCGAAAGGTCCAGCGCGTTGTGCCAGGCCCCGCCGAGCGTTTCGGCGAAAGGTGAGGTGAAATGCACCGTATCCGCCCCGCCACCACCCAGACCCTTGGCCTGCCGCACATCGGTGATTTCAGGCACCGCGTCCTGAATGGCCTTCTTCACACCGGCGTAGAAGGTCAGTTGCGAGGCAGGGCAGCCATCGCAGGCCCCGAGAAACCGGATATCCGCACGGGACCCTTCAACTGCGGCCACCTCGGCATTGCCGCCATGGCTCGCTAGCATCGGGCGCACGGTTTCCAGCGCCGCCTCGACCCGCTCGAAAAGCGAAGGTTTCAGGATACCGTGACGGCGGAGGACGGCATAGACAACCTCATCCCGCGCCGCCTCGGCCAGGGCCGCGCCGAAGCCTGGCTGGGATTTCAGACTGCGGATTAGGCGGCGAAAGGCCTCGGCGTTCAGCGCATCCAGTGCTTCGGTCTGGGCCTTCGCGCCCATTCGGGCCGCATCGTCCCAATGCTCCGCCAGCGCCTCCAACGCGCGCAGATCACCCAGCAGCCGGTCAAGGCTGGGGGCATCTGCGGCGGTGAGCGAGGCGTCCTTCATGGCTTCACGCGTACTTCACGTCTTTGAGGAGAACCGGCTGTGCGATCCCCGCCACCGCCCCCGCCGCAATCGCCGCCAGCCACATCGGCGCAAACTGCCCCAGGACCAGCCCAACGATCAAACCTGCACCCGCGCCAATGGCCAGTTGCCGGATCACCATGCGGTTGTCTTTGAAAAGCTTGCCCGCGAAGAATTGCTTCGCAGAGTTCATTGCCATGCCGAACATGCGCGCCCTCCTCAGGTCAGGGACAGCACGAGCACGGTCAGAACGACCGCGACGCTGCCCGAGATGATGCCGTAAAGCCCGCCCATATAGGCGGCGAGTTCCGTGCCAAGGGCGTCCTTGCCGATGCGGATGCCCGAGAGGGCCCCGGCACCAAGGGCGGCCGCAAGGCCAAGGATGAGGGAGAGGATAACAGTCACGCGCGGGGTTCCTTTTGGTCTCGTGTCAATGGCTTTGGTGCGAGGCAAAGGCGCTGTGCGGCGCCAGTGCCGAGGTCAGGTCGGCGATCGCCTCGGCAACGGAACGGGCCTTCTCGGCCTCCCCACGCTGCTGGAAGATGCCTTGCGCCTCACGCAGAAGGGCGACAGCCTCCTGGACATGGCGCGGGTTGCCGGCTTCGGGGTTTTCCAGATCGTCGGGCAGGTTTGCAAGGCAGTTGGCCTTGTTCGCGATGGTGTTGGCATAGGCCTCGGGCATGTCGCGCAGCGTGCGGACCTTCAGCGCCTCGTCATAGGCATCAAGCGCGCGCAAGCAGTTTTCCACCCGGTGCGCGGTCGAGACATACTGCAGCGCATTGCCGAGGTTGTTCTGCAGCATGGCATATTCAACCGGATGGTCGATCAGGGTGACGACGCGCAGCCCCTCTTCGAACGCTTGCACCGCCAAAGCCTCGCGCAGCTTGCCGCTGTCGTCGGTGAAGGGCATCGACATGAAGGCGGTGGCCAGGTTGTTCTGCAGGATCGCGAATTCCTTCGGGTAAGCCGCCTTGTCAAAGGTCCGCAGCGCGCGCTGATAGGCGCTGATTGCGGGCTGGATCGGCATCATGCCCCATCCGGCGAGGGTCTGGCAGATCAGGCCAAGGTTCATCTCGGCTTCCGCGATCTCCGCGTCGGAGCCTTCAGCGGTCAGGGTCGCGATGGCCGTGGTGATTTCCGCGCGGGCGGCCTTCATCGGCTCGGCATCCTTGGCCGGCACCGCCATCAGCGCTGTGGCAAGACGCGCCCGAATGCGCGCCCCGCCCAGCACTTCGCCCGGAGGGACAAGCGTCAGAGCCTTGCGATAAAGGTCAACAGCGGCGTGCAGGTCTGCCGGTTCGCGCGGGGCCTGCTGCAGGCCCATCGCAATCTCCATCAGCATCTGCGCCTTGTCAGCGTCAGATGTGTCGGCGTCTTCGACAGCCATCAGCGCAGCATCGACCTGCTGCTTGGTGCGGCTGGTTGCAGCCATGGTAGACCCTCCCCGCGCGACTCAGGCGTGTCGCGTCTTCTTGTGCAGAAAGAAGATCACTTGCTGCGCGCCCTGTCTACTTTCTTCTTCAATTGAAAATCAACTTTGCATAGTAGGCGGCAGTTCTGCGCAAAGCGCGCCCTGATCGGATACCCAGTTAGCAGGAAGATCAGTCACGCTCAGCCCCAGCAGACCCTGATCCTGAAATACGTCCCGCGCTTGCGCCACGCGGTCCCCCGCAGCATTGCGGAGCTTGAGAAGACAGCCGCCCGCTGTTGCCTGATGCACGGGCAGGATCATCAGAGTGCCGTCGCGGATCAGCACCACCACCGAAGCGATGCCGCGAAAGTAGGTCTCGACCACCACCGCGGGCAGGTAGATCGAGCCATCCCGAACCGAAAGCACCGCGGTCATGCGGCCAGCCAATCATCAATCAGTCCGCGCACCCTTTGCGCTACGCTTTGCGCCGAAGCCTCGACGGACGGGCTGAGGGCAAGGCCAAGGTCAAGCGTCGCCGCTTCGATCAGAAGGACGACCACGGTTGCGGGATAGGCGTCACCGTAGATGCGGCGCCCGGCGTAAAGTGCATGATCCCAGCGGAACTCGTGCAAGCCCGCGCCCTTGGCAGGTGGCGCGGCAAGGACTTCGCCCGGCACCTCGTAGACCGCGCCGGGATTGCCGCCAGGCACCCGCGCATCGACTACCACCAGATGGGTGGCACCGCGTGCGCGATACATTGCTGTCATGCCGTCTGTGCCAACATCAAAGAGCCGCACCTGAGGCGGCAAACACTTGTCGCGCAAGAGGGCAATCACACGTGGCCCGACCCCATCATCGCTGCGGTTGGGATTCCCGCAGCCAAGTACGATAATGTCGGGCTCTGTCAGATCCGCCATAGCCTGCAGGACCATTCCGGCTCGACCGGCAGCATGAGTTCTGGCAGATCGCAGAACCGGGCGTGGACTTTGTAATACATGCAGGTTTCGCAAGGTTGCGGCATGTCTTCGGCCTCGATGGTGTGGTCGGTAAAGCCACCGATCACCAGCTTTGCCACCAGATCATCGCCCGCTTCGACCTGCAGGCGGCGCACAATCGCGTTCACCTCTTCGCTGGTGCCCGCACGCGGCCAGACCTCGGTTTCCAGCCCGCCAGCAAGGCGGGCGGCGATATCCTTGCGCAAGGTTTCCAGGTCCATCTTTTCCCCTAGATGCGCCACAGTCGGCACCACCAGTCAGCCTTGGCCGGAAGATTGAGTTCCGGCAGATCGCACCAGCGCCGGTGCACAAGGAAATACATGCATTCCTGGCAACGCATCTTGTCAGGCCCATACGGCTCCAGCAGCCAGCCCGAAATCACCAGTTTCTCCCGCAAGGCGTTTGCGTCCAGCGGGCGCAGTATGTCGAGGAGCTTTGAGAACTCCCGGTCCGTTTCCGGGAACGGTTCAACTTCGGTGACCAGCCCGTCTGCGAACATGTCCTCGATCATCCGAAGCAGCATGTCATGGCTGGCCTCGGCAGGTGTCACCCCATAGCGCGCGATGTATGCCTGCGACTGGTCGGCCAGGCTTGTCTCCTTGTTCACGGCTTGTCCCTCCCCTTGGATCCAGCCTGCAATGGCCGGGCCGACAGGCCCGACCACCGTGCTACGGATCAGGCGGTTCGGAAGCGCGCCAGCTCTTCGCCGGTCTGGCCATCATGCGCATGAACCGTGCAGACAAGGCAACTGTCATAGGACCGGCAGACATGGCCCACTTCGACCGGGTCGTGCTTGTTCTTGATCGGCGTGCCGATCAGCGCCTCTTCGATCGGGCCGCGCTGGCCATCAGCCGACCGGGGGCCGACGTTCCAGGTGGTGGGGGCGATGATCTGGTAGTTGGCGATCTTGCCGTTCTTCACCTCGATCCAGTGACACAGTGCCCCACGGATCGCCTCGGTAGCTCCCCAACCCTTCCCGTCGCGTTCGGTCGGCTTGATGTACCACTCGTCGTTCAGCCGGAACTCGCGCAGGATGCGCTCGGCCTCACGGTACAGGATGCACAGTTCATGCATCCGCGCGAAATGGCGCAGCATGATCGAGGCACCGCCCATCTTGCGGTACATGTCGAGGACAAGGCCATCCGAATGCTGGAAGGCCTGGCCGGTGGTGTTGCCTGCGATCAGTCGGCGGGCCAGCGGCCCGGCCTCAAGCGCGCCGCTTGCCGAATGGCGAACGGCAGTGCCCCAAGAATACTTGCCTGCCGGATCGACCTTGTTCTTGGCGATCGGCTTCGTGGTGCGGTCAAACGGATGGACCGCCGCGCCTTCATCATACCAGGCGTGGGTTGTATCTTCGCGGGTGAAGATATGCTCCATCGGGCCGAAGGTGTCGGTCGCCCCGTCATAGGTGCCCGACTTCATGATCACCGCCGAGGACCGCCCGTCGATGGTAGGCTTGTTGTACTTGTCCTCATGCGGCAGGTAGCCCCAGGTCACGAACTTGCCGTGGCCTTTACCATAGTGCTGCAGGCCGATTTCCTTCGACATGCGCCAAAAAAGGCCGAGGTCGGAATTGGCATGCTTCGGGCTTTCCTCAAGCCAGGCCTCGAATTGCTCCAGCGTCTGGATTTCCTCGTACCGCTCCATCGAGCAGCCGAGCCACAGGGGTTCGATCCAGTTCTGCCGGAAATGCTCCAGGATCGACCAGGCGCGCGTCACATCGGTCAGGGTGGGCGCGCACATCACGCCGCCCGGCACCATGAAGGACGAATGCGGCCATTGCCCGCCAAGAAGAGCGTAGATCTCCACCGGACGGCCAGAGATCGTCACGCCAGCCTCATAGGATGTGCCGGTGAAAGGCGAGTAGCGCTTGACCGCTTCAGCGTAGAAGGGTGAAGCGGCATAGTTTTCGTTGGTGTAGTCGATCATGAAGAGGCCGTAGTGGTGGCGCGGCAGCGATTGCAGCGACTCCACGATCTGGCCAAGGTTCCGCGCGAGGATCGCGTTACGCGGCACCGTGGTGCCCCAGGCCGTGTCCAGCGCCCAGGCGGCGCAGGTCAGGTGTGACGCGCCGCAAATGCCGCAGGCGCGGGGGGTGACGACAAGGCCCGCCTGCGGGTCCTTGTCCTTCAGGATCACCTCGAACCCGCGGAACAGCTCCGCATGGGTCCAGGCATTGGTGACTTTGCCGTTCTCGATTTCCACCCGAACGTCCAGATCACCTTCGACCCGGCCAACGGGAGAGATGTCGAGCGTCTCGACGGTTGCTGCAGTTGCTGACATGTGTTTGCTCCCTGTTCGTGGCTCAGACCACGAAGATGTCTTCTTCGGCCCAGGCGGGGGCCATTCCCTTGGCGGCGGCGGTCAGCTTGATGTAGCCAACCTTGTCGACGCCTGTCGGCATGTCCTTGGGCACGCCCATCACCGTCTGCGTCTTGAACACCGTGCCGGGGTTCAGATCGAAGAAGGGGAACTCGGGCTCGGTGCAGCCAAGGCACGGCATGCCGGCGCGGGTCTTGGACGAATGGCGGTTCCACAGGATGCGGTTGCAAGGGCTGTGGGTCATCGGGCCACGGCAGCCGAGGTCGTAGAAGAGGCACCCTTTGCGTTGACCGAAGGCGGTGGTCGAGACCTTGTAGGCAAAGTGCATGTTCCGGGTGCAGCCGGTTTGCGTGAAGGACGAGAAGAACGTTTTCGGGCGATGGAATTCATCCAGCGTCAGGTCGCCCGCACGGCCCGTGGCGACGGCGACGAGGATCTGGGTTACCCAGTCCGGGTGCGCGGGGCAGCCGGGAATGTTGATGACCGGCAGGCCCGATTTCGCCTTGAACCCGGCACCCAGCGAACCGCCCTTGGCGCGCTTCAGGAACTGCATCCCCACGCTTTCCGACGGGTTCGGCGCCATCGCGGGAATGCCGCCATAGGTCGCGCAATCGCCGATGGCGACAACGAAGTCGGCGGCCGCCGAAAGCTCGGCGACCCACTCCTTCATCGGCCGGCCGCAGAAGCGGTTCCACTCGCCGGTGCCGTTCGGGGCGTTGATGACTGTGCCCTCGAAGACGAAGATATCCAGCTTGATCTCGCCCGAGATGCATTTCTGCAGGATCGTCTTGACGTTGTCGCCAAGCTCCAGCCCCAGCGAGGGTTGCCACAGGATGTTGATCCCGAAATCGGTCACCAGATCGCAGGCGCTGGGTTCCTCGGCGTTCAGGAACGACATCGTATTGCCCGAACAGGCGCCGCCTTGCAGCCAGAGTAGATTAGCCATCCGTTCCTCCCGTAGATGACGCCGACTGCCGAAAACGACAGCGGCACGACCAAGGTGATCGGCTTTGAAGCGACCGACCTTACTGACATGCTAGTCGGGGAAGTGAGCCTTGGGAAATCAACTCTGGAGGCTGGATAGAGCTATTGCTGCAACGAAGTGTAAACTGAAAACGACATTGCGAGGGGTTGTGCAAACTTACTTTTCAGCGACGCTAGCAGCGACCGCCGCAGACCGGACAACGCGCCTCGCCGAAATAGCTGTACCAGATGCCGTTGCAGCGGTCACACCAATGGCCCTTGGCGCTGATCGCCACGGGGCCAAGCGTTTTCGACAGGGCAGTCAGGCCAAGGTCGCGGGGCTTCACGGGCGCCTTCGCCAAGCGCGAACCGGGGAACGGCACAACTACTGATCGCTCAGGCTGTTCGGTCATCCCCCACGTCCCCGCTTGATATCGTACCGCTTGATCTTGTTCGCCAATCCGACCCGCGACAGCCCGAGGTCTGTGGCCACCTTGCTTTGGTTCCAATGGCTTCGATCCAAGGCCTGCAGGACAATAGCGCGCTCCAGGCTTTCGACCATGTCCTTCAATGTGCCGCCCGAGGGCACGAACCCACCCGGACCCGCATCATTGATCGGAGTGGAGGAGATCTTCTCAGACAGGTGCCGAAGCGCGATGTAGCCGCCCTGTTCGGCAACCGCCACCATCCGCTGGACCTCGGTTTCCAACTCGCGGACGTTGCCCGGAAATGGGTAGGCTTCCAAATGCTTCAGCGCATCGGTGGTCACCCCCAAGACCCGTCGCCCGACGACACCGGCGTATTTCTCGACAAAGAACCGGGTCAGGACGGGAATATCCTCGGGCCGGACGGCGAGGGCGGGCACGTCCAGCTGGAACCCTCGCAACCGATAGTAAAGGTCGCGGCGGAAGGTGCCTTGTTGCACCATCTTTTCAATCGATTTGTTCGAAGCCGCGATGATCCGAACATCGCTGTGCAGCATCGTGTCCGACCCCAGGGGCTTGACCTCGCCCTCTTGTAGGAATCGCAACAGCGCCACTTGAAACTGAGGCGAGATCTCGGACACCTCGTCCAGAAACACCGTGCCCCCATCCGCCGCCCGAAACAGGCCCAGCCGGTCCGAGATTGCCCCGGGAAAGGCCCCCTGCACATGGCCGAAGAGTTCCGAATGCAGCATGTTCTCGGCAATGCCGCCGCAGTTCTGCACCAGCATCGGCGACTTGCGCCGGCCCGAGTTGAAGTGGATCGCGCGCGCCAGAAGTTCCTTGCCGGTGCCGGTGTCGCCCTGGATCAGCACGGGCATATTGGTGCTGGCCGACATCTTCGCCTCGGCCACCAGATCGGCCATCTTCGAGCTGACGAAGACCAGCCGTTCGAACTGCGAATAGCCACCCTGGACTGACCCGTCGGGAGTGGTCTGGAAGATATCCTCATCCAGCGACAATTTCAGCTCGCGGCTGAGGATGCGGTGCCGCCGCGCCAGTTCCGCCTGCTCCAGTGCGCGTTTGGCCATGACACCCAGCTGTGCCGGATCCAACGGCTTGAACAGAAACACGTAGGCGGCCGTCCGGTTGGCAAGCTGGAACCCCTCCGGCGTGCTTGTGGGGTCGAAGACCACGATCCGGGCGCAGGAGGTATGCGCAAGGCGCGAATGGATCAGTGCGCTTTCGTCGATGTGTGCGCTGTCTCCGCAATCATACAAGAACAGGTTTACGAAAACCTCGTCCATCCGCCGGATCGCGGTGCGGTCATCCTCGCAGTAGATCAGCCGATAGCCGTCAGCCTCGCTCAGCGCCGAAGATACGGCAGCAATCACCCCGGGATCCGTCGATTTCAAAAGAATGGTCTGAACAATGCTCAATTGGATCGGGTTCCGTCGGTCAGCGGCTTCAGCCTTCACTGCCTTGCCAATCAGGTTTACACACTGCATGCTTCGCTTTCAAGTCGGTTGCCCAAAAAGCGGTTAGACTGCAATCTCGTTGCCTGCATTGGGTGATCGCTGTCAGTGTACAGTTGGGCAGCTCCAGATCCTGCCGAACGGCAGTTCCGCGCCCCGCTGGACCATTTGCTCAGAGTAGGCACACCTGCCGGCGCGAATGACTACTATTCTGAAATGCTGCAGGTGCGATGCCGCACACACTCGGGTCTGCTTTCCGCCCACATCGACCGCCCTACGCCCGTCCCTCGGTTTCGAAACGAATTGCGCTCTCGGTTGCACTTTCGAATGGCACGCTCGACCAAAAACGTCAAACCACTGAAAATAATAGATCTTTTTAAAGCGTCCTTGCGAGGACCTAGGGCGGTCGGTTAGAGACAAATCGGGTTCAGAGACCAGTCTTGCGTGATTTTGCAGTCTCTGGAGGGCGGTCACCACCGCCAAACCCCTTTGAAACCAAAACAAAAAAGGGCCCCGGAAGGGCCCATCAGCAGTTTCGGCGAGTGTAGCTGGCGGAGTGGAAGGGATTCGAACCCTCGAGACGTTGCCGTCTGCACCCTTAGCAGGGGTGTGCCTTCGACCACTCGGCCACCACTCCGCCGACCCGTTTAAGGGCTGGGGCGGGCGGGGGCAAGGGGGAAGGTGAGGATCTGGAGAACTAGATTTGAAATGCCGGGCAGCACGGATCGGCCGGGAGTTGGGCGACCTGAGCCAACTTGGCTTCAAGACCTTCGTGCCTCGGTCTGCGCAAGAGCGAGATACAGCTTCGATCTGCCAGAAAACGTCGGCGAACCAGAACAGACCAGCACGGCCGGGCTCACACAAAACAGTCCTCAGACACACGCGCGCTATGGGTTCTTGGTGGAGCAAAGGGGGATCGAACCCCTGACCTCGTCATTGCGAACGACGCGCTCTCCCAACTGAGCTACTGCCCCAAGGAACCGGCGAAAAAAGTGTCGCATCAGGGCGGAAATGTCAAGTAAACTTGGGATATGAAGGGGCAGGCCAATTGGCCTGACCCTTCATCTGCGATCGGCAAATCATGTCAGCGGCAGGCGGACTCCATCCACCCTCGCCTCAATAGATCTAGCGGCACTCGGGATGTTCCAGAACATCACCAGCGTCATCGCAGCCCGAGCCGCCCTTGACCCGCTTTTTCTTGCGCTTGTCGAAATCGCCCTGCAGGGCCTCTTCAAAGGCAACGATGGTGCTGCCCCTGGTCGCGGCACTGACCGGGGCGGTCAGGGTGAAGGCGAGCGAGGCAAGGGTGGCCGTAAGGATCAGGCTTTTCATGATAGTCTCCAATCGGATCAAGGTTTCAATACCCCGATCCTGACGGATACAGCCCAAGCGCGGAACGGACCTAGGGCTTGCGAAATGCATGCCTTCGAAGGGACCTTGGTCGGGGGCCTCATCGGCCTTTGGTCAATCCTTCAAATGCGCGCGCGCCAGCATCGCCGCCTCAACCCGGTTACGGACATGGAGCTTTTGCAGGATCGCGGTCATGTAGTGTTTGACGGTCTTTTCCTGCAAGTCCAGCGCCTGCCCCACCTCACGGTTCGACAGGCCCTGCGCGACCAGCCGCAGGATGTCTTCCTCGCGCTTGGTGAGGTCTGCCAGCGGATTGGCCGCAACCGAGCCACGGCTTCGCAGCCCCACCAAAAGCCGCCCCGCAAGGCCGGGCGACACATAGGATTGCCCATCTGCCAGCCCGCGCACCACCTCAACCAACTCGCCCGCGCCCACCCCTTTCAAAACATAGCCCAAGGCGCCAAGCCTTAGCGCCTGCATCAGATCATCATCCTCCTCCGAGGCCGTCAGCATGGCGACCTTTGGGGGCGTATCAAGCTGGACGATCCGCGCCAGCGCGGGCAAACCCCCACCCCGCGGCATCGAAATGTCCAAAAGCACCAAGTCCGGCCGGGTATCGCGCACCACGGTGACAGCGGTCTCGCCATCAGCGGCCTGGCCCACCACATGGATGCCCCCTGCATCCGCCAGCGTGCGCGCCACACCCTCGCGATAGATCGGATGGTCATCCACCAGCACCACGCGAATTTTCTGCACCATCACAAACCCCTTAAATCCAATGTCATCACCAATTCCGCGCCCCCTCCGGCGCGGTTGCGCGCCGTCAGCTGCCCGCCCAGACTTTCCACCCGGTCGCCCAGCCCGGCGAGCCCCAAGGTGGTGCCGTCAGCCCCCGCCCCGGGCGGCGGGGCTGCAAAACCCGGCCCGCGATCGGCCACCGTCAGGCGCAGATCATCACCGTCAATCACCAGATCCACCGATTGCTCTTTGCCCTCGGCATGGTGCCACCCGTTGTTCAACCCCTCTTGCACAAAGCGGTAGATGCAGATCTTGGCCGCCTCGGGCAGCTCAACACCCGGCGGGATGCTGCAACTGACCGCCACATCTACCCCCGTCCGCGCCTTATGTGCCTCGGCCAGTCGCTGCACCAGATCCGGCAGGGATCGGCGATCAATGTCAGGCAAAGACAGCCCGCGCGAAATTGTGCGGATTTCGGAAATCGCATCCTTCACGGCGCGCGCCACCTCGTCCACCGACGCGCTGCCCTTCGGCCCGACCGCTTGACGCAGCGCATCAAGGCGCAAGGCCGCAAAGCCCATCTGCTGGGCGGGACCGTCATGCAAGTCAGCCCCGATCCGCCGCAAGGTCTGGTCATTCATCGCCGCAAAGCGCGCCGCCGCACCCTGCACACGCAGCCGCAAGGCGACATTGCGGGCTGAAAGCTCGGTCAGGGCAGCCAGTTGACGGTCGATGGTCCGAGAACCACGCAGAACGATGACGAAGAGGCTCGCGCCGATGACCAGCATCACCAGCGCCACCGTGGCCCAACTGGCCAGTCGCGCACGGGCGAGGTCCGCCTTCAACTGCGTCGCCACCTCATAGAACTCGGCCACAGCGATCACCCGGCCCGTTTTAACATCGCGGATGGGCGAGTAGATCTCCAGCAGGGGCACACCCAGCGCGTTCTCGTCCTTATCTTCGGGGTCGCCCGTGTCTTCGAAATCGGCCCGCACCTCGCCAGCCCAGGCCAGCTTTAGATTCTCCGTCGGCGGAAAGGTGCGGCCCACCAAAGCGGTGTTCGACGCATCGGCCAAAAAGCCGCCCTGACGCCATATCTTGAAACTGACAACGCGGCGACCCAACGCGGTGTTTTCCAAAAGCGCACCGATCCGGGCGCGGCTCTCGTCCGACAGGTTGTCGGCATGGCCAAGGTCTTGGGTTAAGGGCGCGACGAAGCTTTCCATGTATAGCGCTGTGGCATTGGCGGTGTTGCGCACCACGACCTCTTCAATCCGGCCCGCCACGAACCAGCCCACCAGCCCGGTGGCCACCAGCATCACAACCCCACCCGCCAGCGCAAACTGCCGCGCGAGCGACAGGCCGCTCCAACCTTTGCGCCGCCAAAGATCGTCCATTGCACCCCTCACACTGGGGGCAGAGTATCAAAGGATCGTCGACGACCCTAAAGTGATTTCTGTGCGAATCTGTTCAAGCGCCAAGGCGCCCTTGCACAAAAGCCACGATCTCGGACGCGGGACGCGCGCCCGAAAGACGCGCGATCTCGCGCCCCTTGGCGTAAAGCACCAGCGCCGGAATACCTTGGATCCGGGCCCGGCTGGCAATTTCAGGGTGGTCTTCGGTGTTCAGCTTGGCCAACCGCGCCCGCCCCTTAAGGCTCATGGCCGCCTTAGAAAATTCCGGGGCCATCATGCGACAAGGCCCGCACCAAGGGGCCCAATAATCGACCAGAAGCGGCAGCTCATCCGCCCGCGTGGTTTTGTCATGGGCGCGCGCATCGAGTTCAATCACCTTGCCATCGGCCAAGGGATCGCCGCAGGCACCGCATTTCGGCCCCTCAGTCAGCTTGACCAAGGGAACCCGGTTCATCTGGCCACAGGTGGCACAGGCAAGCTTGACGGCATCACTCATCGCGCATCTTCCGATCGAATTCAGCATTGGGCATATATTGTGATGCAGCCAGTTCGGATCAAGGGGGGCCGAGCGACACCCTAGAGAAAATCCGGTTCCTCACCTGACACGTCAATCCCCAAAGCCTCAAGCCCAGCTTCAAGGTTTTCCGCCAGATGCGGCATGCCCATCAAATAGTCTTCGGTCGGCGTGGTCGCCTCAGAATAGGCAGTGCCCACAGCCTCTTGCTATTCCTCCGGCTCAAAGGCCCCGCGCCCGACCCAAGCAATGGCCGTCAAATGCGCCTTCTCATCCACGTTCAGCCCGGCGATGAACCCACGCAACTCCTCGGCCACCACATCGCCCTCGCGCGCTTGAACAATGACTTGAAGCACCTTGGCGGCCGTGATTTCGGGGGTCACCCCGGGGGTATCATCTTGCATCTGAGCCTCCTACTTACCCAAGCACTCTAGCGCGCCTGCCACAGGGGCGTGTTGACCTATGTCATCCAAACACCCAGCCCATAGCCAGCCGACCCCGCCATCGTCGCCCCGACAACAGACCGATTGACGGCATAAGTAACCAAGACCGACACGGTGCCCAGAATCAAAGGAACCGGTACGCTGCCTTGCAGATAGGGCAAGACCGATGCGGTAAAGAGTGTGGCAATCGCGGCCGGGCCGGTGGCGCCGAGAAACCGCGACAGCGGCCCCCCTTGCGGCATGGCAGACAGATCCGCGCGGGTCGGGAAATAGCGAAAGGCCCAAGTGAAGGCGCCAACGATCAGCGCAAGGGTCAAGATCTCAGCCCGCATCGCGCCCTCCTAGGCCCAGAACACCGGCAACGGCACCCGCCACCATGCCTGCCAAGATGCCCGCCGTGCCGGACCATGCAAGGCTGACAACCACAGTGGCCACGGCCGCGACCACGATGACCGGGATCTGCGCCCGTGACAGGATCGACAGCAAAAGCGCAAGGAACAAGGCCGGCAGCATGAACCCCAACGCCGCCTCAAGGACCGGCCAGCCCGCCAAAGCCCCAGCTCCGGCATAAGCACCCAGCGCCGTTCCCGCCAGCCAGCTGGCATAGGCGGCAAGACCCAAGCCGAACATGAAAGGCTCGGAAAACCGCCGCCCGCGCGCCAATTGGCCGAGTGCCGCGCCGAAGACTTCGTCCGTCAGCCCGAAAGCCCAAGCCCAAGCGTGCCGCCGGCTCGCAGCAGGCCCGGCGCGCTTCATCAGGGCGGGCCCATAAAGCACGTGGCGCAGGTTCATGGCGACAAGCGTGAAGGCCGCCACCAGCAAAGGCGCACCGCTGGTGATCAGCGCCAGCGCCAGAAACTGCGCCGCCCCGGCATAGATGATCAGCGACAGGCCAAACGCCTCAATCGGCGAAAGCCCTTGGCCTGTGGCGGCGACGCCAAAGGCAAAGGCAATGGGAAAATAGCCCAGCACGATGGGCAATCCGGCGATCAGGCCTTTGGGGAAGCTCGTGTTTGTATCCTGCATGGTCGCGCGAAACTGTCCGATCCCTGCTTCCGTGACAAGCCCTCCTCGCGCAGGAAAAGGGGGGCGTCGCCCCCCTCGGGCCTGCGGCCCTCACCCCCCAGGATATTTGCGCCGCATTGAAGGCCTTCAACGTGGTCCAAATATCCAAATGCGACGCATAGCATAGGCGCCCTGCAGGGTCGCAAGGTGCCGCCGACGAGACGCGCAAAGCGCGCCCGAGGAGGTCTGCGTTACTCGGCCGCCTCCATATAGCTTTCGACGGGCGGGCAGATGCAGGTCAGGTTGCGGTCGCCCCAGACATTGTCGACGCGGCCCACGGGTGGCCAGTATTTGTCGACACGGAAAGCCCCGGGCGGGAAGCAGCCCTGCTCGCGGCTGTAGTTCCGGTCCCATTCGGCGACAAGGTCATTCACCGTATGGGGCGCATGGCGCAAGGGGCTGTCCTCGGCAGAGATCTCGCCGCGCTCCACCGCCCGGATTTCCTCGCGGATCGCCAGAAGGGCGGTGATAAAGCGGTCAATCTCGGCCTTGGTCTCGCTTTCCGTCGGCTCCACCATCAGGGTGCCCGCGACGGGCCATGACATCGTTGGCGCATGAAACCCGTTGTCAATCAACCGCTTGGCAATGTCATCCACCGTGACGCCAAATTCGGCAAAGGGGCGGGTGTCCAGAATGCATTCATGCGCCACCCTGCCCTTATTGCCCATGAAGAGGATCGGATACTGCCCCTTCAACCGGCTGGCGATGTAATTGGCGTTCAGGATTGCGACCCGCGTTGCCTGCGTCAGCCCTTCGCCCCCCATCATCAGGCAATAGGCCCACGAGATCAGCAAGATGGAAGCCGAGCCATAAGGCGCGGCGCTTACCGGCCCTTCCTCGCCGCCTGTCTCGGGATGCCCTGGAAGGTAAGGCGCCAAATGCGCCCCCACCCCGATCGGCCCCATCCCCGGCCCGCCGCCGCCATGCGGGATGGCAAAGGTCTTGTGCAGGTTAAGGTGGCTGACATCGCCGCCAATTTCACCCGGCTTCACCAGACCGACCAGCGCGTTCATGTTCGCCCCGTCGATATAGACTTGGCCGCCATGGTCATGGGTGATCTTGCAGACCTCTTTCACCGTCTCCTCAAACACACCATGGGTGGAAGGATAGGTGATCATGCAAGCCGCGAGACGCTGGCCCGCCGCCGCCGCCTTCTCGCGGAAGTCCTCAAGGTCAACGTCCCCATTTGGCATGGATTTCACAACCACTACCTCCATCCCGGCCATCTGGGCACTGGCCGGGTTGGTGCCATGCGCCGAAACCGGAATAAGGCACACCTTGCGGTCATGCTCCCCCCGCGCCCGGTGATAGGCAAGGATGGTCAGAAGCCCCGCATATTCCCCCTGCGCGCCGGAATTGGGCTGCATCGAAAAGGCGTCATAGCCGGTGATCTCGCACAGCTTTGCCGTCAGATCCTCAATCGCTTCACGATAGCCCAGCGCCTGATCGGCCGGCACAAACGGGTGCAGCGCCCCAAACTCGGGCCAGGTGATTGGCATCATCTCGGCTGCGGCATTCAGCTTCATGGTGCATGACCCCAAGGGGATCATCGCGCGGTCCAGCGCCAGATCGCGGTCTGACAGCCGGCGCATATAGCGCATCATCTCGGATTCCGCCCGGTTCATGTGGAACACCGGGTGGGTCAGGTAATCCGATGTGCGCAGCATCTCTTCGGGGAAGCCCAGTTCCGCACTCGCGGGTGGCGCATCCGAAATGCCAAAGGCGCGCAAGACACGGCGCAGCACGTCCTCGTCGCTGGTCTCGTCCAGCGAAATCCCGATGTGATGGCGGCCCACCATGCGGAAGTTCAGCCCCTCCAGCCGCCCAGCCGCGAGGATCCCGGCTTGGCCCACCCCAACCTCCACCGTAATGGTGTCGAAAAACGCCTTTGGCGGCAGGGTCGCACCGGCATCGCGCAAGGCTTTGGCCAGACGGACGGTCAGGCAGTGAACCCGTTCCGCAATCGCGCGCAGGCCAACGGGGCCGTGGAAAACGGCGTAGAAGCTGGCCATGACGGCCAACAAAGCCTGCGCCGTGCAGACGTTCGACGTGGCCTTTTCGCGCCGGATATGCTGCTCGCGGGTTTGCAACGCCAGACGATAAGCCTTGTTGCCCCGGACATCGATGGAGACGCCCACGATCCGCCCCGGCATGTTGCGCTTGTGCTCGTCCTTGCAGGCGAAGAACGCCGCATGCGGGCCGCCATAGCCCATCGGCACGCCGAACCGCTGCGAGGAGCCGATGGCGATGTCAGCCCCCATGGCGCCGGGCTCCTTCAGCATCGTCAGCGCCAGAAGATCGGTTGCCACCACCGCCACAGCCTTGGCCGCGTGCAGGGCGGCGATCTCGCCGGTCAGGTCACGCACATGGCCCCAAGTGCCGGGATACTGAAAAATCGCACCAAAGACAGTCTCGGGCTTCAGATCCTCGGGCGCGCCGACGATCACCTCTATCCCCAAAGGCAAGGCGCGGGTCTGGATCACGCCAATGGTCTGCGGATGGCAGTTTTCATCGACGAAAAACGCGCGCGCCTTCGATTTTGCCACCCGCTCGGCCATGGTCATGGCTTCCGCCGCCGCCGTCGCCTCGTCCAAGAGGCTGGCATTGGCAATCTCAAGGCCCGTGAGGTCGGACACCATGGTCTGATAGTTCAGCAAAGCCTCTAGGCGACCTTGGGCAATCTCGGGCTGATAGGGGGTATAGGCCGTGTACCAGGCCGGATTTTCCAGAATATTCCGCTGGATCGCAGGCGGCGTCACCGTGCCATAATAGCCCTGCCCAATCAGCGAGGTCAGCACCTTGTTGCGCCCCGCAACCCGGCGCATCCGGGCCAGAAGCTCATGTTCCGACAAGGGGGCCCAGCCGAGCGGGATCGATTGGCGGATCGAGGCTGGAACGGTTTCGTCGATAAGTGCATCGAGCGAAGGCACCCCGACCACCTTCAGCATCTCGACCATTTCCGAGGGCGAGGGGCCGATGTGACGGCGGTTCGCGAAATCATAAGGATCATAAGCGGTTGGCGTGAAGGTCATGGCCTTGCCTCTTGCAATGGGACACTGCCGGGCGCCCACCGCCCAGCAAAATTCTGCGAAGAATTTTGGCCGGAGTTTGTGCCAAACTCCGGCGGTACCGGTCAGGCGATCAGATCGTTGTACTCGTCTTCGTCCATGAACTGATCCAGCACCGAGAGGTCATCCAGACGCATCTTGAAAAACCAGCCTGCGCCCAAGGGATCCTCGTTCACCAGGGCTGGGCTGTCAGTCAGCTTTTCGTTCACCGCGACAATCTCGCCGTCCACCGGGGCCAGAATATCGGACGCGGCCTTGACGCTTTCGATGACGGAAACCTCGTCGCCTTCGGCCACCACGGTTTCAGGCTCTGGCAGTTCGACAAAAACCACATCGCCCAGCGCGGTGGCGGCATGTTCCGTAATGCCGACGACCACAAGATCGCCCTCAACGCGCAGCCATTCATGTTCCTTGGTGTATTTCATCGCTTGGGTCCTCAACGTTTGTAGGTTGTGGGTTGAAAAGGCAGGGCGGCCACTGTCACCGGCAGCCGCTTGCCGCGCACCTCGCCGTCCAGTTTGGTGCCGATGTCCGCATATGCGCGGGGTACATAGCCCATGGCGATCGGGGCCTCGACGCTGGGGCCAAAGCCGCCCGAGGTGACCGCGCCCAAAAGCCGCTCACCATCATAAAGCGCGGTCTCCTCGCGCATCGGTGCGCGCCCTTCGGGCCGCAGGCCGACGCGCAGCCGCGACGGTCCTTCGGCAATTTCGCGCAGAATGCGCGTGGCACCCGGGAAACCACCTGCGCGCGCGCCGCCCGTCCGGCGGGCCTTTTGAATGGCCCAACTCAGCCCCGCCTCGACCGGGCTGGTCGTGGTGTCGATGTCATGGCCATAGAGGCAAAGCCCCGCCTCCAGCCGCAAGCTGTCGCGTGCGCCAAGGCCGATGGGCATGACCTCGGGCATATCCAGCAAGCTGACGGCAAAGGCTTCTGCCTGCGCCATCGGCAGGGAAATCTCAAACCCATCCTCGCCGGTATAGCCCGATCGGCTGACCCACAGGTCACCGAACACGCCCACATCCATGAAACGCATCGCCACCACCTCCGGCACCAGCCGCGCCAAGGCGGCCTCGGCCTGCGGCCCTTGCAGCGCCAAAAGCGCGCGGTCGGTGATCGGGATCACCTCGCAAACGCCCGTCAGATGCGTCTGCATATGGGCGATGTCGGCCGCTTTGCAGGCAGCATTGACCACCACGAACATATGGTCGCCCCGGTTGGCGAACATCAGATCATCAAGGATCCCACCTTCCGCGTTGGTGAACAGCCCATAGCGTTGCCGCCCCGGCTTTACCCCCAAAACATCCACCGGCATCAACGTCTCGAACGCCCGCGCCGTGTCCTCATACGCCCCCTTTGGGCGCAAAATCACCTGCCCCATATGGCTGACATCAAACAACCCCGCCGCCCCACGGGTGTGCAGATGCTCTTTCATCACCCCCATCGGGTATTGCACGGGCATGGCATAGCCCGCGAAAGGCACCATCTTGCCACCCAGCGCGACATGCAGGTCATTCAGACCCAATAACCGCAAATCCCCGGCCAAAGCCGCCCCACTTTCCGCCGGAAAACGCAAACCGG
>Ga0315899_10000252_pt1 | contig 66109 bp, 57 predicted proteins | sample LakEriMetagenome_2_FD_203518 | JGI IMG/M metagenome (GOLD analysis project Ga0315899, IMG submission 203518) | Freshwater fungal communities from buoy surface, Lake Erie, Ohio, United States - Buoy 4 MA112 | ecosystem: Environmental > Aquatic > Freshwater > Lake | place: USA: Lake Erie, Ohio... | reverse complement strand
AGTCCAGTAACTCCATGGCTTTCAGCCTGCGCGTTTCCGCGTCTTTTCGTTTTCCGCTGTATGGCATGCATGGGGTATCGGCCACCCGGCCCATCGGCCATGAATCTTTTTTTCAAGCGTCAATAAAGACACACAAACGCGATCCATGGACGTTTGTGTGGTGCGTGCTCAGTAACAGCATACCGACAGGCCATCGCCCCCAGCCTCGTGTCCGACGAGGCCTGCCACCCGTACGGCTTTGACCGCCGACTGGCTGCCCTACCCTCTCCCGTCCTCCCCGTCGGCCCCTCTGGCTACCGGGCATTTTTTCCTTCTACCGGCCTGCTGCGTTGGCGGCCGGTGTCTGTGTTTGTGTCCCTGTGTTTCCCCCTTTCAGGAGATCGAGAACCCATGAGTGACTCTGACCTGTTCGACGCCGTGGCCCTGAAGACCGGCGAGGATTCCCACGAGATTCGGCGTTGGGGCTTCGTGCTGACCGGCCCCGAAGACTCTGGCTCTGATCTGGACCCGGAGTGCCTGCTGGACGTGCTGCTGGTCGATCTCCCGGAAACGGGCACGGTCGACTGGGACGCGGTGCTCGGTGACGGCGGCTTCCGGTCGCCGTTCTATACCCGTGCGCAGCAGGCCCGCCGGAAGGCCAAGGCCGACATGAGGGCCAGTACCACGAAGCAGGTGGCCCGAGCGGCGTGACCTGCTGACCGTCTCGAAGATTCCCCGCGACCCGCCGCAACCCGGACCGCATGCTCACGACCTCCGGAAAGCGGAACCGGCCCGCATCCACACCGTCCATCACGCATGCTGCAGCATCCCGGCGGAGGCTCGGGCAGCCTCGATGGCGATGCAGCGACGCATCGCGTACAACACTCTGATCGACCCGCGGGCGTGGCGGAGGCCACCGCGACTGCAAACGCATTGAAGGGAACCAGTTCATGGACGAGTTCGTCGAACCGCTGGGCATGCGGGTGCTGATTCGCAAGGACGAGAGCCGGCAGAAGACCAGGGGAGGGATCGTGCTTCCGGACCAGGCGGAGATCCCCACGATCACCGGCCGCGTCGTCGAGGTCAGCCTGCAGGTGGAGCGTGACGCCGACTTCCCGATCGAGAAGTACGACAAGGTGCTGTTCCACCCGAAGAACTCGATCCCGGTCGACTTCGAGCAGGACAACCTGCTGTATGTCGTGCCGATCGAGGACGTCGTGGCGGTGTTCCGCCGCCACGACTCGGGCAAGCCCCGTCGGCGCGGGAAGACCGATCCCGAAGACCAGTCCCCGCCGAACTGATACGTCTCACCCATGATCCTCGCGCAGCAAGCCCCGGGCAGGAATCGTCTCGTCCGGCGTGTCGTCGGGCCAGCGTCGGGCCTGGGTGCCACTCACCCTGGCCGGACGCGGGCCTGAAGCACCCGTGGCAGGCCGGCCATGTCGCGGAGCGTCGGCCCGGCCTCGAGGGCCGGCTCGGCAGCGACGACAGCCTCGGCGGCCGCCACGACGTTCGGCCCGATCTCCACCAGGAGCCAGCCGCCCGGCACGAGGACGCGGGGCGTCGCCGCCACGAGGCGTTCGATGACCTCCACGCCCGTCGGCCCGGCCACGAGCGCGGTCCGCGGCTCGTGCAGACGCACATCCGGAGGCAACGCCGCGAACTCGTCCTCGCGGACATAGGGGGGATTGCTGACGATCAGATCGAAGGGGCCGGACGCGGCCGGGGCGGCCAGCAGGTCGCAGAGCACGAACGCGATCCGCTCGGCCACGCCGTGCCGGGCCGCATTCGCGCGGGCCACCTCCAGCGCCGAGGGGGAGATGTCGGTCGCGACGAACGTGGCCGCCGGCAGGCGACGGGCGAGCGTGACGACGATCGCGCCCGACCCGGTGCCGACGTCGAGGATCCGCGGCGCCGCGGTGCCTGCGGACAGATCGAGGGCCCGGACCACCAGGCCTTCCGTCTCGGGCCGCGGCACGAGCACGTCCTTCGAGACCGCGAACGGCAGCGAGAAAAACTCCCGGTTCCCGACGAGATACGCCACGGGCTCACCGCCGCCGCGTCGCTTCACGAGCGCGCGGAACCGGTCGCGCTCGTCGTCCGACACCGGCACGTCGAAGGCCGTGTAGAGGGCGATCCGCGGGCAGCCGCGGACGTGCGCCAGGAGCACCTCCGCGTCGAGCCGTGGTGACTCCGCCCCACGGGCGGCGAGCCACTCGGTCGTCCAGGCGAGCAGCCTGCCGACGGTCCAGGGCTGCTGATTGCCGCCTTCGGCGGCGGTCGATTCCTGGTCGCTCAACGAACGTTCTCCTGGAGAGCCAAGGCGGGGCGGGCGTCAGCCGGCTGGGGCACCGGCGGCGGACCGCTCCATCTCCGACCGGCGTTCGCGACGGGCATGCTCCTCGAGCGCGTCGATGACCAGCCCCAGCCGTCCGGCCATCACCTGGTCGAGGGTGAAGCTTTCATTGATGCGATGGTCGGTGACGCGGTTCTGCGGGTAGTTGTAGGTGCGGATCCGTTGGCTGCGGTCTCCCGAGCCGACGAGCGTCTTTCGCTCGGCCGACCGCTTGTCATGCTCGATCTGCCGGCGGTGCTCATAAAGCCGCGTCTTCAACACGCGAAGCGCCTTGGCCAGGTTCTTGTGCTGGCTCTTTTCGTCCTGGCACTGGACGACGATCCCCGTCTCGAGGTGCGTGAGCCGCACCGCCGAGGCCGTCTTGTTGACGTGCTGCCCGCCCGGGCCGCTGGCGCAGAACAGGTCCTTGCGATATTCGTCAGGGGCGATCGAAACCTCCACGTCCTCCGGCTCCGGCAGCACCGCGACCGTGGCAGCCGACGTGTGGATGCGGCCCTTCGTCTCCGTGTCCGGAACCCGTTGCACGCGATGGCCGCCGCTCTCGTGCCGCAGCCGGCGGTAGACGGCGTCCCCCGAAACGCCGAGCACGAGATCCTTGAAGCCACCGAGTTCGGTGGGGCTGGCATCGAGCACCTCGAAATCCCAGCCGAGCTCGGCGCCGGCCCGACGGTACATCTCGTAGAGGTCCCGTACGAAGAGCGCCGCCTCGTCTCCGCCGGTGCCGGCCCGCAGTTCCATGATGCAGCGGGTGCGATCGGCATCGGCATCGGCGGAACAGAGGTCGAGGAGGGCGTCCCACTCGGCCTCGCGGCGGCGTTCCAGATCGGGAAGTTCGGCCTCGGCCAGATCCCGCAGGTCGCGGTCGGCGCCGGCCACAAGCCCGCGGAGGTCGGCGATCTGCCGCTCGAGGGCGACGAAATGCCGGTACTTCAGTGCCAGCTTGGCCAGGGTGCCGTGCTCGCGGGCCGCCGTCGAGAGCCGCTGCGGATCGGAGAGCAGAACTGGGTCGACGAGCGCCCGCTCCAGCTCTTCAAACCGTGCGAGCCGCTCGCCCAGCAGTTCGCGGACCCCGCCGGCCGGGTGTTCGCCCATGGATCAGGAGGCGGACGGCTCTGCCGTCGCGGCCCCCGCCTTTTTCTTCTTCAGGCTGGCGTAGCCGGCCCCGGCGAACTTGCTCTTGAACTTCTCGATCCGCCCGGCAGTATCGACGAACTTCAACTTCCCGGTGAAGAAGGGGTGGCAGAGGTTGCAGATGTCCACCTTGATCTCGGGCACGGTGCTCCGCGTGGCAAAGGTGTTGCCGCAGCCGCAGCGCACGACCGTGTCGATGTAGCGGGGATGAATGTCGTCCTTCATGGTCCTCGAACCTGCTGGGAAACTGGCTGGGAGAAACAAAACGTCGATCGGGAACACAACCGAGCCGCTGCGTGCAACCGCCCTCCGGTCATCGCTCCGCGGATTCCCGAGGATACACGGCCGGGCAGCGCAGGACAACGCGAACCGCGGCCGGGGCCGAATTCACCGGGACGCGGCCTCCGGTCGCCGGCCCGGAGCACCGCGGAACGCCGCAACCGCTCGTCGTCAGGGCCGCTCGGCGTTCGCCTGCAGCCGGCTGCCGAACCGCTGGGGCGACTCGTCCGCGCGGAGATACTGCGTCGCCTCCTTGATTTTCCCGAGACCGATCAGGGCCGCGGCGAGATTGACGCGGGCGGCATCCGTCCACCGTCCCTGCGGATGCTCGCCAAGGGTCACGCGCTGCAAAAAATCGACCGCGGACCGATCCTCGCCGGCTGCCAGCGAGAGAATGCCGAGCCAGTAGCCCGCGTCCTCCCGCATCCGTTCCAGGGTCCGCGTCAGGCCGTCACGTGCCTGCGGGGGCACGGTCGCCACGGCCTCGGCGATCTCCCGCGGACTCGGCCGGGAGGCAAGGTAGGCCTCCCGCGCGCCGGCGATGTCCCCGCGGAACTCGCGGACCCGCGCGGCGAACAGTGGCCGGAGAAACCGCGGCCCATCCGGCCGCTCCTCGATATCGAAACGCGATTCCTCGCGGTCGGCGCCCGTGCCGACCGGCGGCCGCCTCGCATATTGCCTGATCACGGACGGCAGCGTCGGGATGTCGAGCGGCGCGAGGTCGGCCTGCACGGCAGACCGCAGGCGGCCCGGATCCGCGCGCCGGCGCGAAAGCGTCTCGAAGGGAAACTCCCAAAAGCCGCCACGACCCTGAACCGCGCCCGGAATCCCCTCCCGGGCCCGGTCGAGCACCCCGGCCGTGTCGAGCGTCACCCTCGGCCCGTGGAGGCGATCGAACGCCGCCGCCATGTCGGCGCCGCGGCCGCTGACGAGCCAGTGATCGGCCGCCACGAGTGGCACGAGACGAGTGACGTCGGCGGCCTGGACCGGGTACGGTCGGTCCGGCAGGGACAACGCCCGGAGGATGCCCGTGTCCGCGGCTGCCTGCCGGGCCGTGGCGATTCCGACACCGCCCGGCCCCGGCACCGGCATGCCGTAGGCGGGATCGAAGAGATATGCCTCGCCGTCGATGATGGCAGCCGGCAGCCAGGGCCGCAGGCCGTCGTCACCGCCGGTCGCGAGCATCACCCCGTCGATGCCGGCCTGACGCAGCAGTTCGAGAAAGATCCAGGCCCGCTGCGGACCGCTCGCCCGGCCGGAGAGCAGAATCTCGCCGGGCAGCAGCCACCGGCTGCCTGGTGCGTCGGCGGTCGGCACTGCCGGGGGATCGGCAACGCTCGCCAGGGAACGCACGGTCCAATCAAAGAGTTCCGCGGCCACCGCGACCGCGTCCTCCCCGGCCCGGCGTTCTCGCGCCTGCCGAGCCACGCCGGCAAGCCAACACAGATCGCGCAGGCCCCGGAAGTCTTCGCTGCCGTGAACGCCTTGTCGAGCCTCGGCGTCGACCCGGAGCCGCTCGGGCAACGCGAACAGAAGCGGATCGGGATGCGGGCCGGCCACGGCCGGCTGCAGCCGACGCCATTCAGTGATCCGCTCGGACACCTGGCGGGCGGCCTCGTCGTCGAGATACTCGTCGAGCCGCTCGATCACCGCCAACGCGCCGGCGAGGATCGAATCCCCGGCGGTCTTGTTCGACACCGTCGCGCCGGCGGGCAGGCGCGACTTGGGAACGGCCGCCGGCCGCCCCGAGCAGCCGGCCAGCGAAACGGAAACCGTCCAGGTGACCGCCGCGATCGTGGCTGCCCTCACTGCCGCCCTCCGTGGAGTCGCGCCTCGTGGATCAGGAGCACCCGCTCGACCACGGCCGGCAGGGCATCGAGCGGCACCATGTTCGGCCCGTCACTGGGACTCCGGTCCGGGTCGGGATGCGTCTCGAAAAACAGGCCGTCGATGCCGACGGCGGCCGCAGCCCGGGCGAGCGGTTCCACCAGGTTTCGATCCCCGCCGGTGGCCTCGCCGAGGCTGGCCGGCTGTTGCACGGAGTGCGTCGCGTCGAAAATCACCGGCACTCCCAAGCCGCGCATCAACGGCAGGCCGGTGAAATCGTTGACCAGGCGGCCGTAGCCGAAAAAGGTGCCCCGCTCGCAGAGGAGCACGTCGCGGCAACCACCGGCAAGAAGTTTCGCCACCACATGTTTCATGTCGCCCGGCGCGACGAACTGCCCCTTCTTGACGTTCACGGCCTTTCCGGTCGCTGCAGCTGCCAGGAGGAGATCGGTCTGCCTGCAGAGGAACGCCGGCACCTGCAGCATGTCGCAGACGCCACCGGCCGCGGCGGCCTGCTCGGGCAGGTGGACGTCGGTGGTGACGGGCAACCCGGTGACCGTTCGCACCTTGTCGAGGACCGCGAGTCCGTCGTCGAGTCCCGGCCCGCGAAACGCCGCGCCGCTGGTGCGGTTCGCCTTGTCGTACGATGCCTTGAACACGACCTGCACGGGCAGCCGCGCGGCGAGCGCGACCAGCCGGTCGGCGATCCGCAGGCAGAGGTCTTCGGTCTCGATGACGCACGGGCCGGCGATCAGCACCAGCGGCTGGTCAGGGCCGCAGCGATGCGGACCGATGCAGGCGGGGAGGCGGGGATTCACGGCACGGACCTCACTGAACAAAAGGAGGCATGGAGGCAGTGTTGGGATGGGGGCAGTATTGGGATGGGGGCAGCCGCCCGTCTCGCTGGCAATCATACCGCGACCCCGAAGCGACCTGCCGCGCGGCCGTCCGTCGGCTCACTCGTTCACCGCGGAGGCACGCCGTGCAAAATGCAACGCACTGCCGCGAAATCGAGCGCTGCGGACAGACTCTGGCGACGGCGAAGTCGCCTCGGCAGGTCCGCGGCCCGCAGCCGCGAGCCGGCGGATTCGATCGGGAAACAGAGAAAAAGCGGCATGGGACGCCGTACCGCACCCCCTCATGTGTCTGCGGCTCACGAAAAAACCGGGCTGGCACGCGGGATGCTCAGATGTTTGTTGCGGCAGCGCGGCTTTCGCGTTGCCCCCACCGATCGACATGCAAAGGTGGGGCCTCCGACTTGATTCCGGGCGTGCGGTCGCCTTGCCCCTGACCCGCATTCCCTCAGACAGGATGCTCCTGTCGGGTCAGAGGCCCCACTTTTTTTCTCCTCCTCCGCGGCCCGATCAGTGGCGACGAAGCCCATCGAAAAGACTAGAAAAACAGGGCTCTCTTGACGGTCCATGGGGTCCGACGATAGCCTGCGGAGTTCTGGCCTGCTGTCTGGCGGATTCCCCCCGGGACAGTCCGGCCTGACAGCCACCGCGCCAGCGTAGCTTCAATTGGCAGAGCACCGCATTCGTAATGCGGGGGTTGCGGGTTCGACTCCCGCCGCTGGCTTTCCGGTTCCAGAAACGTCCGTTTGCAGCATCAGGAGAGTCTCTCGATGGCAGCCACCAGCGCCGCACCGCGGCTGGACATCCGCGAAATGATCACCGGCAACGGCCCCTTCGGCCCGGCGGAAATCCGTCGTCTCGTGGACGGTCTGGGGGCAGATTCCGGCGTGCACCGGGATCTCCGCGCCGCCGTGCGCGAACTCGAGTCGCAACCCGACCGCAGCCCGGCCGCTGCGGTCAAACTCGGCGTCTGCCAGTTTCTCCTCGGCCGCAGCAAGGAGGCGTTGGACACGCTCCGGACCGGCGACGGCGGAGCGCTCGCGCTTTTCTACCAGGCGTCGGCGCACGCTGCCCAGCAGGCACACGACAAGGCGCGGGAATCGTTCGAGGCGGCCCGCAAGGCCGGCTACGACGCCGCCGCCTGCGCGGCTGGCATCGCCGAGGCGTTCCGGGCCTGTGGCAAGGCACAGGACGCCCGCCGGGAAATCGAACTTCTCGGTGCACAGGCTGACTCCTCGGCCGCCGCCCTGACCGCCCGCGGGCTGATTGCCTCCGATCTTGGCCAGCCGGTCGCCGATTCTGTGGCGGCTTTTGAGAAGGCCCTGGCCATCGATCCCGGCCATTCGGAGGCTCTGTTCGCGCTCGGGGTGATCAACGATCGGCTCGGCAACGACGCAGAAGCCCGCGAATGCTACGAGCGGTCGCTGAAGCGGTATCCGCAGAGTGTCGGCGCCCTCCTCAACCTCGGCATCATGTTCGAGGATGGCGATGACTTCACCCACGCCCAGCAGTGCTACCGGCGGATTCTCGAGGTCTATCCGGATCATCCACGGGCCCGGCTGTTTCTCCGGGATTCCTCGGCGTCCGGCGACCTGCATCTCGACGAGCAGGAGCAGCGGCAGCGGGACCGACTCGACCAGGTGATGCAACTCCCGGTGAGCGATTTCGAACTTTCGGTCCGCAGTCGCAACTGCCTGCAGAAGATGGGCATCCTGACGCTCGGGGACCTTGCCAGGACGACCGAGGAAGAAATTCTTGCCAGCAAGAACTTCGGCGAGACAAGCCTCCAGGAAATCAGGGAGATGCTGGCTTCGAAAGGCCTGTCGCTCGGGCAGGCGGTCCGGCCCACGGCCGTCGGGGAGCCTGAGCCGGAGCCGCTGGAGGCCGAGGCCGTGGATCAGGAGATCAACGCCCTGCCGATCACCGAACTGAATCTGTCGGTCAGGGCGCGGAAGTGCACGACGAAACTCGGCATCAACACCATCGGCGACCTCGTTCGGAGGACGGCGGAGGATCTGCTGGAATGCAAGAACTTCGGCGTCACGAGCCTCAACGAAGTCCGGGAAAAACTGGCCGAGCGCGGCCTCAAGCTCCGCGGAGAGTGACGCACGCCCGCATCTGGACCCGGGTCCGGGACCTGCGCGGAACGGCCTGCGATCCGCCCCGGGTGTCGCTCCACGGAAGCGGCCAGGAAAGGCTTTCCCCCCGTTTCGTAAACCCTTGTCGAGCAACGTGTTCCGACACGACTGCTGGCGTCTCGAATTTGCCGCGAGGCTTTTTCGTCGGTAGCCTTGCCGGGATAGCAGAGACGCATCTCCCAGGAATTTCACGCGCATGACGACGGCGAGCCTCAAGGACAAGCGGGTCAGGGATTTGGCAAGGTTGGCCAAGCAGCACGGCGTCTCAGGCTGGCACTCGATGCGCAAGGATCAGCTCATCAAGGCACTGGTTCGCAAGGCGAAGGGATCGTTGCCGCGGTCCTCCGGCGACGGCGAGCACCGGCAGGGAGTTTCCCCGGCGGTTGCCGTACGGACCGCTCCCTCGTGTGATCCCCGCGTGGCGGCCCGGATCGCCGAGGCCCGCGACCGGCTGTCGCGGGTCAAGGATCTCGCCACGCGGCCCGAGCAGGCGCGGGGCGCGCGGCGGGACCGCGATCGGCTCGTGCTCATGGTCCGCGGGCCGCACTGGCTGCACGCCTTCTGGGAGGTCACCTCCCGAAGCATCGACCGTGCCCGGGCCGCGCTCGGTCAAGAATGGCACGCGGCCAGGCCCGTGCTCCGGGTCGTGCAACTCGACAACGAGGTGCCCAACTCGCCGGCGGAGAAGGTGATCCGCGAAATCGAGGTCCATGGCGGCGTCAAGAACTGGTTCATCGACGTGCGCGACCCGCTGCGGTGCCGGGTCGAACTCGGATATCGGGCGGCGAGCGGCCGGTTTCATGCCCTGGGTCGCAGCAATGCCGTCAACACGCCGGTGGCTTCGCAGGGGGACACGCTCGATGCCCACTGGGGAGACATCGCCGGCGACTGCGACCGGATCTACTCCTTGAGCGGCGGCTTCGCCGCGGAGAACGGCCCGGCCGAACTCCAGGAACTGTTCGAGGAGCGACTGCGACGGCCGATGAGCCCGCCCAATTCCCGGCACGCGGTCGTGGAGCCCGAGGAACCCGAGGCGGTGGCCTGCGACTGCGAACTGCAGGTCGATGCGGAGATGGTGATTTACGGAGCGACGCGGCCTGACGCCTATGTCACCCTCCATGGTGAGCCGGTGAAACTGGCGGCCGACGGGACGTTCCGCGTGCGGGTCGAGATGCCGAACAGGCGGCAGGTGATCCCGATCGTTGCCAGCGCCCCGGAAGCCGGCGGACGGAGGACGGTCGTCCTTGCGGTGGAGCGCAATACGAAGACCATGGAACCTTACGGCCGCGACTCGGGCGAGTACTGACGTCGCACGACCACGATTGGTCACGGATGGGAAAGGGGGCCGGCGGCGATAAGTTTTCTGCCATGTTCGTGATGCTGTCGATCCATGCCGGTGAGCTCTTAACGAGGCTCGTTGGGGGCCGATCGATGGTTGCTGTCGCGCGTCACGCCGGCTCGTTCCGGATCACGCGCCCCGCAATCCAAGGCACCCCCGTTTTTCCTAAACGAGCTCTCCGCATCACACGACACCACGGCATCGCGGTGGAAGACTTATCGCCCCCGGTCCCGACCGTTGTTCGGGCGGCCCGCGAAGTTCCCCGACATGTCAACGGCCCCGGCTGCGGGCAGCCTTCGTGGCCCAGGCATCGAAAGCCTGCGTTGGCGGCATCTTGAAGACCTGCGTGAAGGCGTCGTCGAACGAGGCCCCGTTCTCCACGCTCGCTACGACCTGGCGAAGCCGGGATCCCGTGGCGATCGCCCCCACGAAGGCTCCCCCGACCACCGCGGCGGCGACCGGATCGGATTGGTCGCTGAAGTAGTCCTTCGGCAGGCCGACCCTGCCGACCGCCATCGGGATCTCCTTTTTCCACTCCTGGGCCAGCGGTGCCTTGGGAACGATCCGTATGGCCACGGCCCGGCCCGCCCCGCGCACGAACCAGGGGGGCAGTTCACGCCCCGCCAGCGCCGCGGCGGCGATCTGTTCGGCAAGCAGCAGCCTGGTATCCGGTTCATCAACCCGCCCCGCCCCGATCGCGACCGCCCCGTAGGCGACGTCCCCGGAAACGCCGGCATGACCGAGCATGCCGCGCGGCCGTTCGACGCCGACCACCTCCTGCCAGAAGGCCGAGTAGTCGTACGGCTTGGCGAACGCGAAGACGACGACGCCCCCCTTGAGCAGCTGCCCGTCTTCGGCTCCGAGTTCGCCTGCCACCCGGTCCAGTAGACTGGCGGCCTCGACGGCGACCGCCTCCATCCGCTCCGCGGCGAGGTTGCCGATCAGGCAGACCTGCTCCCGGCTCGCGACCAGCGGTTGTTCGTCGGGAATCGCCCGCTGCCAGACCTTTTCGGCCGCGGCAAACCGAATCGCGGCGAGTTCCTTGCCCGAGAGCCGGCGGGCCCGGCCCGCGGCGGCCACCGCATCGAGCGGGCTCTTGCCGGTGAGCACGTCGATGCGGGCTCCCTCATCGATCCAGCGCTCGATCAGGGTGATGACGTCGTCGGCGAGCGGATTCTTGTTGAGCGGCATCCGCTGCCCGTCGATGCCGCGGCCGCGGAGTTTTTTCACCAGCAGGCTCTCGGCCCCCTTGCCGATCACGACCGGCGACTTCGACCGTCCCCCGGCGAGCAGGGCGTCGAGGCTCGTCATCCGCAGGTTCGCCTCGGGGTCGCGGTCGTCGTGACAGGTGACGCAATGGGTGATGAAGATCGGTGCCACGTCGGTCGAGAAAGCCACCTCGCCGGGGCGGACGACGGCGGCCTTCACCGGCGCCGAAGGCGGGGCAGCGGGGGCCGCACCCCGGGCCAGGACGTCGATCGACACCGTCTGATCCGGGCCGTCGAACGGGGCGCCGGCGGCGATCCATTTCGTGATCACCGCGACCTCGTCGGCCGTCACCTTGCCACCGCCCCGCGGCATGTCGCCCGTGAGGATCACCTCCAACAGACGACTGCCGCTCGGATTTCCCCGTTGCACGAATCCGGAGGCGAGCAGCGCCGCATGCGACGGCATGGCGAAGTTGCCCTTGTTGCCGGCGACGTGACAAGCACCGCACTTGGTCGCCAGGATCGGTGCGACGTGCCGGCTGAACGACGTGCCCCTGCCGGCGGCGGCGTCTTGACTGCGGGCCGGCGGCAGGGCCATCGCCAGGGCTGCGGTCATGGCCACCGCGCCGGTCAGGCGAAGCCCGACGCCGCCTCGGCCAACGAGCACAGTCCGCTCCGCGGCTTTGACGCGAGTCATGGGCTACCCCGCTCCAGAGGCCCGCTCCGTTGCGGAACGCACGGCGGCGAACGTTGGCGTCTGTTCCTGAACCGCCGGCTCCGGCCGCACGCGGCGACGCCTGCCGCGCAACCGGCGGCGGCGGCCGGCACGGGCATCGTGGCCAACCAGCGTCAGCACGGCGTTGGCGGCCACGGAGACGACCAGGGACCCGATCCAGGCGATGCCGCCGATGAGTGCCCCCCGGCCGCAGGCGATCGCCCCCGTCCGGTCGCCGAGGACGTCGAGCAGGGCGGCCAGACCGAGCAGCACCACGAGCAGGACGGGCAGCAGCAAGGCCGCCACGATTCCCCACGCCAGCAGTCGCCGCAGACCATCGCGCGTCATGAAACTTCCGCAGGGTTCGTCGCGGGGGCATCGCCCGGCCTTGGAACGCCGGACGGGGCGATCACATGGAAACGGGATTGTCCTGTCCGGCGCTGCCCAGCGTCAAGGAATTCCCTGCACGGCCGGGCAACCACCTTCGCCGCCTCGCGTTCCCGGCGTTTTTCTTTTCGCGTGCCTAGGGCAGAATGATGTTTTCTTCGGTCAGCGCCCCGGAGGCTGCATCATGGCTCGAGCGTCGTGCGGCATGATCGCAGGCCATCGCCCGGACCGCCCCGCGCGGTCGGCACGGCCGGCGGCCGCGGTGTCGCCACCGTTTCGGGCCCCCGACCACGGGTATCGCCGTGTCACATCCCGCGCGGTCCACGCCGCGGCGTGGATCGCGCTGCTGGCCGGCCCGGCCAGTCCCGACGAGGTGCAGTTGCGCGACGGCCGCGTGCTGGCGGGACGATTCACGTATCTGCCGAGCGTTCTCGTCGACCCGCTGCAGGCGGCAAGACAGGCAGCGGAGGCGGGCAACACGATCCTCGTCTGCGACGACGAACTGACGCGGACCATGGTGGCGCGGCGCCAGGTCGTCAAGGTGGAGGAGGGACCGGTCGACCTCGGGCTGGAGCGAATCCGCATCCAGCAGAACGTGCCGGAAAAGGGCAGGGCCGTGATCGGCATCGGCGGCGCCATCCGGGCGACGCCGTTCGACGAGTTCGGCCGCCGGATCCTCTCGCTCGACACGGCCGGGGGCCGTGTCGACGTCGTGCAGGGGATCACCGAGATCACGCCGCGTTGGACGCGCATCCAGAGCATCGTCACCGAGCAGCCGATCCTGCTGGACATGCGGCTGGCCACGAACATCATCCCGCGAGAGGAACTGCGTCGGGTGATCGTGCAGGGCACGGCGCGAACGAATTCCGACGAACGGCTGCGCGTCGTGCGGCTGCTCATCCAGGGCGAGCGGTACGACGAGGCCCGCCGGGAGCTCGACGAGGTGCTCCGGGATTTTCCCGAACTCTCAGGAATCGTGGACCAGCGCCGCAAACTGGCCGAGTTTTCCGCCCGGCAGATCCTCGCCGAACTCTCCCTCCGCGGCCGCTCCGGTCAGGACCGGCTGGCCATGCGGCTGCTGGATGCGTTCCCCATCGACAACCTCGGTGGCGAGACCCTGGAGGCGATCCGCGAGGCCCGCGACCGGTACCAGGAACGTCAGACGCAGGCCCAGCGGCTCGTCGCCCGGCTCGAGGAGCGGGTGGCGGGCATCGAAGACGAAGTCAGTCGGCGGACCGCCGCCGAAGTCGTGGCGGAGATCCGCGAGCAACTGACGTTCGCCACCGTGGAACGACTGGCAACGTTCGAGCAGCTCTCGGCCGACGCGGGGGCACCGGCGGACCGGCTCGTGGCGATCGCCATCGGCGGCTGGCTGCTGGGGGTCGGGGGAGGCACCGAAAACCTCAAGTTGTCCCTGTCGGCATTTCGTCTCCGGGGGCTGATCCGCGACTACCTCCGCGCGGCCGAGCAGGCGAACCGAGACGAACTGTTTGCCCGGATGCGTGAGCAGGAGGCGTTCGAGCCGGCGACCGTCGCCGCCATCGCCGCGCACATGCGGCCGCCACTCGACGCCCCTGCGGCCGTGTCGCCGGGACTGCACTCACTGACCCTCTCCGGCCTCCCCCACGGCGACACGGCGGCCTGCCTGGTGCAACTGCCCCCGGAATACGATCCGCTGCGTCGCTACCCGGCTGTCGTCGCCCTGCATGCCGCCGGCATGACGCCGCTCTCGCAGGTCGAGTGGTGGGCCGGGATGCCCGCCCGCGACGGAAGCCGGGCCGGCCAGGCAACCCGCCACGGGGTGATCGTGATCGCTCCGGCCTGGACCCGGCCTGACCAGGTGGGCTACGAGTACTCCGCCCGCGAACATGCGGTCGTGCTCGGCGCCGTCCGCGAGTCCTGCCGCCGGTTCGCCATCGACACCGACCGGGTGTTCATCGCCGGGCACGCGCAGGGGGGCAACGCGGCCTGGGACATCGCCCTCGCCCATCCGGACACGTGGGCCGGCATGGTGGGCATCTCGGCCACGGCCGACAAGTACGTCCGCTTCTCCATGAAGAATGCCCGGCGCCTGCCCCTGTACCTCGTCGGAGGTGAACTCGACGGCGGCACGCTGAAGCGGAACGCGGTCGAACTGGACGAGTATTTCGAACGCAGCGGTCCGGCGGGCAGTCCGGAAGACTTCGACGTCACCTACGTGGAGTACCGGGGACGCGGGCACGAGCATTTCGCCGACGAGCAACTGCGCATCTTCGACTGGCTGGGCCGCAAGAAGCGGTCGCTGTTTCCCCAGAAGATCGAGGCCGTGTCGCTGCGGCCCTGGGACCGTTTTTTCTGGTGGGTCGAGTACGACGGCCCGCCGGAACGAACCGTCGTGCTCCCGGCCATGTGGCCACCCGTCAAGGGAACGACCGCCTTCGAGGTCGAGGCCAAGACACTGACCGCCAAGCCTGGGAACATCGTCAGCGTCCAGTGCGGTGCGCAGAGCGTGCGGATCTGGCTGAGTCCCGAACTCATCGACTTCTCACTGCCGACGACGGTGAAACTGGCCGGCACGAAGCTGTTCTCCGGCCAGGTGATCCCCGACCTGCGCGTGATGCTCGAGGACCTCCGGCTGCGGGCCGATCGGCAGCATCCGTTCTGGACGGTCGTGGAGAAAAAGCCCGCCGCTGCCGGCCGCGGCCGGGACTGATGGCCCACTCGATCCCCGCGCACACCACGATCCTGCTGAGCCATCGTATCGGGACGGCAGGCCCGTGCCCCCGGGAGCCGGCGTCGGCTCGGGCACCGACCCGGGCCCCACGCGAAGCGATCGTTCCAGCCGGATGACCGGGCTCGAGGATGACGGCGCCGATTCGGGCCGGGGTCACTGGCGTGCCGGAGGATCATCCGGCTGAACGGCCACGTTCGGCTGCTGCCCCTGCCGCGGGATGACCGCGCCGGCGACGTACCAGCCATCGACGGTCGTCTGCAGGCCCAGGCAGCCGACGCCGAGATGCCGGCGGATTGCCTCGAACGGCGGCAGCGTCTCGCCGTCGAGCCGCTGCTCGCGGACGGCTCCGGGCTTGGCCTCGCCGAGCGCCCCGTTGAGCACCTGCCCGAGGAGGCTCTTCGACTTCGGCATCGAACCCTCCCGCAGGAGTTCGTAGGAGGGACGCAGCGAGTCCTCCTCCCGGACGAACGTCCGGACGGCCGTCTTCCCCGGCAGGAGGCCGTCGAGCAGCGTGGCTGCGGCCCGGTAGTCGGCCGCCGCCGCGAGCGGACCGCCCGCGGGCGGCGCGAGGACCTTCTCGAGGATGTCCCGGTGCGAGGCGATCAGCAGGTGCCCGTGGGCCACTGTCACCGTCGAGTGGGGCAGGAGCCGCTCCTCCTTCTGCCGCATCCGCTGCCGGCGCCGGTGCGCCGCGTCATCGTCCCCCTCGTGTCCGTCCGCGTGGTTGACGCCGCCGCCCGACAGTTCGACCTGAACCTGGAGTTCATCGTGGGAGCGGTCGATCAGTTCCCAGACCCCGTGTCCGGCCACCTCGATGCGACGCATGTCCGAGTCGGCTTTCATGAGTTTGTCGATCGTCTTGGCGAGCCGTGTTGGATCGGTCGACTCGATCGCGATCACGATCCGTTCGCAGTCGGTGCCGAGCGGCTCGGTGTGACCCGACAGGAACACCACCCGACTCCCCAGCACGCCGATCAGGTCGGCCTCCAGGTCGACCTGCGGGCCGTCCGGCTCCTCGCGAATCGAGTCGACGACGTCCTTGAAGACGCCTTTCTCGCCGATGACGTCATCCACGAGCCCGTCGGCCGACATGAATGCCTTGCGGATATCCCATTGGATCTCCGTCCAGCCGGCGAGGCTGCCGCCGGCCCAGGCGGGGGGCGCGACGCCGGCCGCGTCCGGGAACCGCAGGATCCGTGCACCGAGATCGAACCGGTCGGGCCCGAACGGATCACGGCCGGGAAGGGCGGGGGCGTGGATGAGCGTGTGGTGACGGATCGCCTGGCCGTTGGCGGCGAAGACGAGCGTGCCCCCGGCCCCCTTGATGGCGTCGAATCCCTGCCGACCGAGGATCGCCACCATGTCGGGCCCCTTGCGCTTCTCGCGCGGCGGATTGGTCACCTGGTAAGCCTTTGCGAACCGCAACGGGTCGATGAACCAGCGGGCCGGGGCCTCGGCTGCCGTGACTTTGCCGCCGCATGTCTCGGCGACCTTGGCGAACGACGGATTCGTCGCCAGGCAGTCCTTGCGGCCCTGGGCCAAGGACTGAAAGGCCTGTCCGACCTGGACCGCGTCGTCGCCGACGACGAGCGCCGTCGGCGCCAGAGCCAGCGCGACCTGCCGAGGCGGTCGGCCGCCGACTTCCTTGTCGTCCGCGGGCAGTTGGTAGACCACGAGTTGCGGCGGAGCGGCCTTGATGTCCACCCGTGTCGCCATCTTCTCGACCAATCCCTTCGTGATCCTGTCGACGACCGTCCTGGCCTCGGCCTCATGCCCGGTCGTGTCGACGAGCAGAACGGTGCAGAGCCGCCCGGGCCGCCCCTCGATTCCCGGTGCCTCGACCGCCGCAAGGGCCACCTCGCCCCCCGGAACCTTCTCCAGATCCTCGAGCGTCACGCCCAGGCTCGCCAGCCGATTCCTGCCCTTCTTGGCCACTTGTTCCCGCAGGCCGTCGAGAAACGGCTTCATGGTCGGATCGGCGAGCAACTGACCGTAGGAAGACCGTTCAAACCGCTCACGGGCCGCACGAAAGTCGCCCGCACTCACCCACGCCCTGGTGGTTTCGGGCAGCACCTGCTCGCTCGGCGCCATCCCGGCGCCATTCACCGGCCCGGCGATGCCGAGTGCGGCCAGCACCACGGCGACTGCGATGCGCCGCCGGATCCGGCCGGCGATCGACCCACGGAAGCAAGACGGCATGTCAGAAATCCTTGCGGAGGGCGGGGAACGGAGGCATCCCGACAGGACCACCTAGTTATCGTTCCAAACGCGACATTTTCTCAACCGCGGTTTCGGCCCGGGAACCCCTCGGGGCGGAACCAGTGCCAATGGCCCGCGGTTTCCTTGGTCCGGAAGCCGCATCGACACCGGCAACGGCTTTCGCGACCGCGACGCCGGCCGCCGGCGAACCGCGCGGCCCAGGCAGGCGAGGCAGGCTGGCGAAGGGAAGCAGTCCTGCCATCGCAGCCACTGCGCAGGCGACCGCTCGACTGGTCTGGGACCGGAGACGGAACCGGTTGGCCAGCCAGGAAAGCCAGGTCACGGAGGCGGCTGCAACGGCGAGCACGACGAGCGTCAGCGCCGGCCAGATGGCCATGTCCCGGCGCGACGAAGTCACGCCCCCCGAGAGGCCGAGAGACACCACCGCCGGCCACCCGAGCACCAGTGCGTGAGTGAGCGCCGAAACGCGAGCGCGCCGGACGGGGGGCGCGGTCCAGGCTCCGTCGACACCGGGAGCCGAGCGGACCAGCACGCCGGCGCGCCCGGCGGCAGACAAGCTCGTCGCCTGGGGGACGACCAGCGCCACGAACCAGGCCACGGCCAGAAGCGGATACCACGAGCCGCGGACCGGGTCGAGGAAGAACCAGGCCACCATGCCCGCAAGTGCCGTCGCCATCGCGAGCGTCGAGAGGGCCGCTCGGGCGGAACCGTGCGTCAGGAGCGCTGCCGCCAGGGAGGGGCGATCTCCGGGAGTCCCCGGCCCTGAACCGGGCAACGAACGACCCTGCAGAAACGACGCTGCACCGGCCGCCGCGCCCCAGGCGGCAACCGCGCCTGACACCGTCTGGACGATCCCGGCGCAGACGCCTGCCGTGGCTGCCGCAGCGGCCGTTGTCGACAGGCCGATGCTCATGGCGTCAGCAGGCGGAATGCCGCGGCGCTCGCAGGCTTTCGCCACCGCAGCCGTGGCCAGTGCCGCGGCGCACGCTGCCGCGGCGAGTATCTCCCACGGCCCCGGTCCGCCGGCCCATCGACCCACGACGGCCGGGAAACACGCGCCGCCGAGCGGCCAGACGGTCCGCGTCAGCCATGCCCCCGGCACGCCGCCGTCTCCCGCTGGACGCGACACGAACGCCCCCGTGGCCGCCTGGGCAAGTGCGCCGGCGAGCAGTGCGGCGGCGAACCGGGCCCCACCCACGTCCGCCGGCTCGTGGCCGGCAGACGCCAGGGTCAAGACGGCCCCGGCGGCGATCGTCGCTCCAATCCACGGCGCCGCGGTGCGGGCGTGCATCCGCACCAGGAGCCGCAGCACGGCGAGCGGCGGAGGGATGCCAGCCATGGTAGGGTCTCTCCAGAACGACGGTCGTGTCCGGACCGACGACATCGGTGAAGCCCGAACTGCAACCTACGCCTTGCCCCGCGGGCGAACCTTCCCCTGCACGCGAAGCGGGAGGCCGAGGATGCGCAGGAAGCCCTCCGCATCGGTCTGGTCGTACGACCCGCCCCCTTCCATCGAGGCGATGGCCGCGTCGTAGAGGCTCTGGCCGCTCTCGCGGCTTTTCACGAGCACGTTGCCCTTGTAGAGATTGAGTTCGACCGTGCCCGTGACGGGACGCTGGGCCTCGCGGATGAACGCGGAAAGCGCGTCCATTTTCGCGCAGTACCAGAAGCCGTAATACACCATTTCGGCAACCTCCGGCGCCAGCCGGTCACGGAGGTGGACGAGGTCGCGGTCGAGCGTCATCTGCTCCACGAGCCTGTGGGCCTCGTAGAGGAGCGTCATGCCGGGCGCCTCGTAGACGCCGCGGCTCTTCATGCCGACGAGTCGGTTCTCGACGATGTCGGAGCGGCCGACGCCGTTGCGGCCGCCGATCTCGTTGAGCGTCAGGACGACGTCGTGGGGAGCGAGCGTCTTGCCGTTGACTCGCACCGGCAGGCCGCGGTCGAAATCGATCCGCACCATCTCCATCGCGTCGGGTGCCTGCTGCGGCGCGACCGTCATCCCGAATTCGACGAGGCCGAAGCCATCGGTGGTCAATTCTTCGAGCGCTCCGGCCTCGTAGCTGGTGTGCAGGCAATTTTCGTCGGAACTGTAGGGCTTCCCCTTCGATGCCTTGACCGGGATGTTTTTCTCCGCACAGAACTCGATCAGTTCCTTGCGGCCCGGAAACCGGTCGCGGAACGCGGCGATCCGCCACGGGGCCAGCACGCGGATGCCCGGATCGAGCGCCTCCGCGGCGAGCTGGAACCGGCATTGGTCGTTGCCCTTGCCGGTGGCGCCGTGGGCGAAGACCGAGCACCCCTCGCGATGGGCGATCTCCACGCACACCTTGCTGATCAGCGGCCGCGCGATCGACGTGCCCAGCAGGTACGTGCCCTCGTAGCGGGCCTGCCACTGCATGACGGGGAAGGCGAAATCCCGGCACAGCTCCTCGCGGACGTCCACGATCAGCGACTTGACGGCACCGCAGCCGCGGGCCTTGGCGAGGATCGCCTCGCGATCCTCGCAGGGCTGCCCGAGATCGACGTACACGGCCACCACCTCGTAGCCCTGCTCGATCAGCCAGCCGAGGATCACCGACGTGTCCAGCCCGCCCGAATACGCCAGCACGCACCGCTTGCCCATCGTCGCTCCTTGGCTCGAAAGTTCCCGGGGATGTTCCCTGTGATGTTCGCGAACCGCAGCATTCGGGCCGAACGGCACGGCGGATGCAAGCCGGCCCGAAAAACCCCGGCGGAAACCGACGCCGGCAGCACGACGGTCAGACCTCGTGGACGAGGGCCATGTTGTGCCCGCCGGCGCCGAACCCCGCGCCGGCCACGAGGATGATCCGGTCGCCGCGCCGCAGCCGTCCCTCGCGCAGACCCCACGTGCAGACCTGCTCCAGCAGACCGCTGGTGTCGGCACCGGCCGCGACGGCCAGCGGCGTCACGCCCCAATAGAGGGCCATCTGCCGGAGCGTCTCCGGGCTGTCGCTCAGCCCCACGGTCGGCACCGCACCGCGCCGCTTGGAGCGGGCGATGGCGGCGATGCCCGTCTTGCTCGCCACCACGACCAGCCGGGCGTCGAGCTGGGCGGCGATCCGCCCGGCACCGTCGACCACGGCCTGGGTGATCGGATGGAGCCCGTCGACGAGCTTCTCGGGCGGCGGGGGAAATTCCGCCGCCGCGACGGCCGTGCCGCTGCGGTCGCGGCCGAACCGTCCCTCCAGGTACTGCCAGCGGTCGGCGAGGTACTGCCGTTCGGTGGCCTCGGCGATGCGGCGCATCATCGCCACGACGAGGTGCGGGTGGTCTCCGATCGCCGTCTCGCCCGAGAGCATGCAGGCGTCGGCGCCGTCAAGGATCGCGTTGGCGACGTCGGTGGCCTCGGCCCGCGTCGGCCGCCGCGCGTGCTGCATGCTGTCGAGCATCTGCGTGGCCACGATCACCGGCTTCTGAAACCGCTGGCAGGTGCGGATGATCTGCTTCTGCACCATCGGCACCGTGGCGACGTCGATCTCCACGCCGAGGTCGCCCCGGGCCACCATGACGACGTCGGCAGCCTCGACGATCGCGTCGAGGTCGTCGATCGCCTCGCGCTTCTCGACCTTGGCGACGACGCGGGCCCGCGAGCCGCGCGTGCGGAGCAGTTCCTTGAGCAGGTGGACTTCGACCGGCGACCGGACGAACGACAGGCTGACGAAGTCGGCACCCGCCCCGGCCGCCCATTCGGCATGCCGCCAGTCGTCGGCGCTCATCGCCGCCACGGACAGCTTCACGCCCGGCAGGTTGACCCCCTGGCGGCTGCGGACCACGCCCCCCTGGATGACGCGGCACCGGGCCCGGTCGGCATGCACCTCCTCGACGACGAGGCTCACGGTGCCGTCGGCGAGCATCACCGAGTCCCCCACGGCGAGTTCATCGAGCAGCCGGGCATAGGTGACGGTGAACCCGTCCGGTCCTGCCACGGTGCCGCGGACGAAGGTGAACGCTCCCCCCTCGACGCAGTTCACCTGTCCGCCCGGGATCTCCCCGAGGCGAATCTTCGGACCGGCGAGGTCGACGAGCACGCCGACCGGCCGTCCCGCGGCGGACGAGACCTGCCGCACCCGGTCGAGCGTCTCCTGGTGCTCGGCCGTCGATCCATGGGCCATGTTGAGGCGAAACACGTCGACGCCGGCGGCGAGCAGCGAACTGATGGCCTCCGCGGATCTGGTCGCGGGACCGATCGTGGCCACGATCTTCGTGCGCACGACCGGCGCGGGGGCGGGGAACGACATGGCGGACACTCCTCGGGGGACGTGGTGGGAAGGCCTGATCCGCCTGCGGGCATTGTGACGCCGCCGGCGCAGCGCGTCGATGCCCCCCGGCGTCCTCGCGACCGACGTATACTGCCGCCGCCGCGACGGGTCGGGCCCGCGGCCCGCCCGGCGGGGAACACGCCGGCGAGGCCCGAGTATGTGGAAGAATCGTCGCATCATCGTCACCGGCGGCACGGCCGGCTTCGGGTTCGTGCTGGCCCGGCACCTCGCCGCGGCCGGGGCCAGGGTGCTCGTCGTGGGCCGGTCGGCGGAAGGCGTGCGGCTCGCCCTCGCCGCCTGCGATTCCGTCGCCGGCCTCGATCTGCGCGGCCTCGCCGCCGACCTTGGTCGGACGGGTGAGGGAGAACGGGTCGCGGGCGAGTGCCAGCGGATGCTCGGCGGCATCGACGACCTGTTCTGCTGTGTGGGACGGTCGGGACGGCAGCGGATGCTGGACACGAACGCGGAGGAGCTGCGCGGGTTCCTCGACGCCAACTTGTTCGCGGCCGCGGAGATCACGCGGGCCGCAGCCGCCGACGTGGCCGCAGCGCGTGGGCACGTCGTCTTCATCGGCAGCCTGGCCGGCAAGCTCGCCGCCCCGTTCATGGGGCCGTACGGCGTCGCCAAGGCGGCGCTGGCGGCCTACGCGGACGCCGTACGGCTGGAACTCGCCCCACGCGGGTGCCACGTGCTCCTCGTCTCCACAGGGCCGATCGCCCGGGCCGCCGACGACCCGGCCGCGGACCGGGAAACGGACCGATATGCGGCCGACGTCGCCCGCGCGAACCTGCCGGCGGCAGCCAGCGCGCCGGGTGGCACCGCGCGGCTTCGCCGCCTCGACCCCGACCAGCTTGCACGCGCCGTCCTCACGGCCTGCCGGCGGCGCCGCTGCGAACTCGTCGTACCCCGGTCCGCGGGGCTGCTGGCGGGATTCATCGAGTGGTTTCCCGATCTCGGCCGCCGCATCCTCGCCCGGTTCACCGGCTGAATGCGGCCATTTCGTTCAGCCGGCGGTGTCCACCACCGATGGACAGCCTATGGTTTCGCCGGGAACGTTCCATCGACGGTCGTCCGCATGAAGCACTCAGCCTCTCCCCCGCGACGATCCGCGGCACCGTGGATGCGGCACGCGCTCATCGCCGCGGGCATCTACAACCTGGCTTGGGGCTCCCTCACCGTGGCTGTCCCGGACTGGCTCTTCGATCTCACGGGCATGGACCACCCGAACTATCCGTTCATTTGGCAGTGCGTCGGGATGATCGTCGGAGTCTACGGCATCGGCTACCTGGCCGCGGCCCGCGATCCGCTGCGGCACTGGCCGATCGTCCTCGTCGGCTTGTTGGGCAAGGTCTTCGGCCCGGTGGGATACGCTCTCGGTGTCGCCCGGGGGGACGTGCCGCCGGCTTTTGGCTGGACGCTGCCGACCAACGACCTGATCTGGTGGATCCCCTTCGGACTGATCCTGGTCCGCGCCTGGCAGGAGCGGCCCGACGCGACGGGAACGGCGAAGCCGTGACGATGGAAACCGTTCTCTACGCCCAGGCCGCCGCCTCGGGCACGATGTGCGGGCTGATCTGGTTCGTGCAGCTCGTCCATTATCCCCTGTTCGGTCGCCTGCCGGCCGACATCGCGCCGTCCTACTGCCTGGAAAACCGGCGCGTCACGCCGCGGTGCGTCCTGCCGCCGATGCTGGTCGAGGGGTGTGCCGCGATCCTGCTCGCGATCGCTCCACCGCCGACCATCGGCCGAGGCCCCGCGGTATTCGGCCTGCTGCTCGTCGCGGTGGCCTGGTGGTCGACCGCCGCGGTGCAGATGCCGCTGCATGCCGGGCTCGGCCGGGCAGTTCCCGATCCCGCCCTCGTGCCCCGCCTCGTCCGCACGAACTGGCTGCGGACGGCCGTCTGGACGGCCCGGGCAGCGGTCGCGCTCTGGATGCTGCGGATCGGCTGACCGGCGGGCGGCTGCCCGCGGCCCGGCCCCCGACCGCGACACCCCCGCGACAAACGGCGGGCGTGCCGGTATATCTTGAAGCCTCAAGGATTCGTCTTTCAATTCAGCAGGAGCACTCTCGATGGCAGCGGCACTGGGCGAGGCATTCGCGGGGATCGGCAGGATCAGGTTCGAGGGTCCGGCGACGAAGAACATGCTCGCCTTCCGCCACTACGACGCCGACGCGGTCGTGGAGGGGAAGCCAATGCGGGAGCACCTGCGGTTCGCCGTCTCCTACTGGCACGCCTTCCGCGGCACCGGCGGCGACCCGTTCGGGCCCGGCACCATGCTCCGTCCCTGGGAGAACGAGAGCGACCCGCTGAAGATGGCGGTCAAGCGGGTGGACGTGGCATTCGAATTCCTGGAAAAGCTCGGCTGCGGCTTCTACTGCTTTCATGACCGTGACGTGGCGCCGGAGGGGGCGACGCTCGCCGAGAGCAACAAGAACCTCGACGTCGTCGTGGACGCCCTGGAAAAACACCAGCACCGGACGGGCATCAAACTGCTGTGGGGAACGGCGAATCTGTTCAGCAATCCGCGGTACGTCCACGGCGCGGCGACGAGCCCGAACGTCGAGTCGTTCGCCTACGCGGCCGCCCAGGTGAAGAAGGCGATCGAAGTCACGCACCGCCTCGGGGGCGCGGGCTACACCTTTTGGGGCGGACGCGAGGGCTACCAGTGCCTGTGGAACACCGACATGAAACGCGAGATCGACCACCTCGCTGCGTTCATGCACATGGCGGTCGACTACGCGAAGCAGATCGGTTTCAGCGGGCAGTTCTACTTCGAGCCCAAGCCGCGCGAGCCGATGAAGCACCAGTACGACTTCGACGCGGCCACCTGCATCAACTTTCTCCGTGCCTATGGCCTGGAGAAACACGTGAAGATGAACCTGGAGACCAACCATGCCACGCTCGCCGGCCATGAGATCCAGCACGAACTGGAGTATGCCGGCATGCAGGGCTTCCTCGGCTCGGTCGACGCCAACACCGGTGACACGCTCGTCGGCTGGGACACCGACCAGTTCCCGACCAACATCTACATGACGACGCAGATGATGTACTCGATCCTCAAGTACGGCGGCCTCGCCCCGGGGGGCATCAACTTTGACGCCAAGGTGCGCCGCGAGAGCTTCGAACCGGTCGACCTGTTCCATGCCCACATCGGCGGCATGGACGCCTTCGCGCGGGGCCTGAAAATCGCGGCCGCGATGCGGGCCGACGGCGCGATCCGGAAACTGGTCGAGGAACGATACGCCTCCTGGTCGGGACCGCTCGGCAAGCGGATCGAAGCCGGCGGCGAGTCGTTCATGTCACTGGAGAAGGAGATGCTCGCCAAGGGCGAGGCCGCGGCCTGTACCAGCGGCCGGCAGGAACTCTTCGAGAACGTCATCAACACGTATCTCTGAACCGTACCGGGAAAGGAATGCAGCGATGCGTCGGGGCGTCGGCGGAGTGGCCGCGGCGATCCTCGCCGTGGCGTCGTGCCACTGCGACCCGGCGCTGGCGCAGGGCGGACTGGGCATGGAGCCGTGGCGGCTCGAAGCGGTGGAATTGAGCGATGGCGTCCGGCTCGAGGGGCTGATCGACGAAGTCGGCCAAAACGTCATTTTCGTCGACGTGGTGAAGCGGCCGCCGGGCCGGCCGATGTACATCGTCTCCTGGGGACCGATCAGCCGGGAGCGGATCCGGAAACTGGAGACGCTCCCGGCCGCCGATCACGAGCGGCTCGCCGCCCGGGTCGAGGACTTTCTCGCCGGCCGGGAAGCCGCCGCCGCGGGGGCGACACCGGCCGGCCTGCGCCGCGACGGGGAATCCGGCCCGTGGCGGTACGAAGCGGCGGCATTCACGTTCGAAAGCACGGCCGATGCGGCCTCCAGCCGCGATGCAATCGTGCGGCTGGAGGAGGTGTTCGGGGCGTTCGAAGTGCTCGTCCCGCCGACGGTCCGCGCCGCGGACGCCGCCCGGCCGCACGTGCGCATCTGCGGCACGGCGGCCGAATACCGGGAACTGCAGCGGCTCCTCGGCGTGCAGTTGGAAAACCCGGCCCTGTACGCCGCTGGCCGGCGACTGCTGGCTTCGTCGAGCGACCTGCCGGGGGTGGCCGCCAGGCAGGGTGCAGCGGCCGAAGCGAACGCCGCAGCAATGCGCCGGCTCAAGGAACTCGACCGCGAACTTGCCGACCGGCTCAAGGCCCTGATCGCCGACCTGGAGCGTGAGCGGGTGCTCCCCGCCGCCCGAGAACAGCTCGTCCAGCAGGTCCGCGCCCGATGGAAGAAGGAACGTGAGGCGGAGTCGCTGCGGATAGAAGCGGCCAACCGTGTCAACGTGGGGCGGCTGACCGCCGTGCGACGCGAGTTCTACGGCCGGCTCGCCCACGAGGCCTGGCATGCCTACGCCGACACGCGGCTCCGCGCCGGCGGGGAGGGTCGCCTGCCAAGCTGGCTCGACGAGGGTCTGGCTCAAGTCCTCGAGGGAGCGCCGATCGATGCCGGCGAGATCCGGCTCGGCGATCCCGACCCGAGCCGGCTGGCCGCGGTCCAGCAAGGCCTGCGCGACGGGACCCTGCCGGCCGTGTCCGACGTGATCCGCGCCGGACCGGAGCAGTTCCTGGCCGGGCACGCCCAGGCCGCCGCCCGCTCGGAACGAATGTATCTGGTCAGTTGGGCATTGGCCCTCGATCTGGCGATCGTCGCGCCGGTCCTGTCCCCGACTGCCGTCACCGCACTTTGTGCCGAGCCCCCCGGCGGCGATCCGGTGCGACAGTTCGAGACGCTCGTGGGCATGCCCGTCGCCGCTTTCGAGCCCGCCTGGCGGCGCAGGATCCTCGACCTCCGGCCCCGGACTCCGCCCCTGCGGCAGGTCATCCCGGCGCCGTGAGCGGCGCGGCTGCCCGCTCGATCGCCCCGCGAACCTGTGCCAGCACCGCGGGATCGCCGACCTTTCGCCCCTGTCGGTCGGTGACGTGAAAGGCGTCGACGACCTGATCGAGGTAGGTGCCGATCCGGGCGGAGCGGACCGAGAGTCCGGCATCGAAGACCGCCTTGGCGATGCCGTAGAGCAGCCCCGGTGCATCGTGGGCGAAGACCTCGATGATCGTGCTCGCGGAGGAACTCTCGGTGTCGAACGTGACCCGCACCGGCACCACGCCGGCGGGGCTCGGCAGTGGTGCGAATGGATTCCAGACCCGGCTGAAGACGGGCGGCTGGTCGGCCTTGACGGCCACCCGCAGCGCGGCGGCGATCTCCGCGAGCCTGTCGGCCGGCGGCTCCCCGGCGAAGTCGGGATCGAGGGCGGTGAAGTGGTCGAGCACCAGGCCCCCGTCGAGGGTGTGGATGTCGGCGGCCAGGATCTCCAGCCGCAGGGCGGCAAGCGCGCCGGTCACGCGGTGAAAGATGCCGGGAGCCACCTCCTCGCGGGTGCCCACGCTCACCGCCACCGTCCCGGTTTCCGGCTGCCACCGGGCCGCGGCGAAGACGCCGTCCGCGGGAAGCCGGGCGAGGCGGCCGATCTCCTCGATGAGCCGCGGCAGGGGCGTGTCGCGGAGCACCGCCGGCGGCAGGCGGCGGGCGATCCGCACCACGGGGTCGTCGGGATCACGTCCCTCGAGCAACGGTGCCAGCGCCCGGCGGCCGCGGTCGCCTGCCACCGACGGCGCCTCGCCGTCGAGGTGGCCGAGAGCGCGATAATGGAGGTCGCCGAGCAGGTCGGCCTTCCATTTCGTCCATGTCCCCGGTCCGACGGCGGAGACGTCGGCCGCGGTGAGCAGCGCGAGCATCCGCAGCACCTCGGGCGACCCGACGTCGCAGGCGAACCGCACGACGAGCCCGGCGTCGCCGACGTCGCGGCGAAAGGCGAGATGGGCCATGGCCAGATGGCGGAGCACGAGGTACTCGACGATCTCGGCCTCGTCTTTCGGCAGGTCGAGCCGCGCCGCGACGTCCCGCGCGATCTGAGCTCCGACCAGGGAGTGATCCTCCTCGAAGCCTTTGCCGAGATCGTGGATCAGAAGTGCGAGGAGGAGCGGCCGCTTGCGGTTGAGCTCGCGCCACGTCGCGCCGAGCCAGCCCGGGTCGGAGGCGAAGGCCACGGCCCGTTCGACCGCGACGATGCAGTGCTCGTCGACGGTGAACTTGTGATAGTTGTTGAACTGCAGCAGGTCGCGGGCGTGGCTGAATCCCGGGATCAGCATCTCCAGCACGCCCACCTCGTGGAGCCGGCGGAGGGCCTGGCCCAGCCCCTCCGGCCGGGAGAACAGGGCGAGGAAGGCGTCGCGGTCGGCCCGTTCGCACTTCGGCACGAGCGCAGGTGCCGCGGCCCGCACCTTCTCCCAGGTCGTCTGATCGATCGGCAGGTCGTAGAGCGTGGCCAGTTCGACGAGCCGGATGACGCCACGGATGCTTCCGACGGCGCGGTCGGTCCGGCCGGGCAGGGCGGCGACGCCGCCGGGGCCGACGCGATAGAGCCCGTCCACCTCGTGGCCGAAGAGGCCGCTGGTCAGCGCCCGCAGCCGCGCCGGCCGACGCACGCCCGCTTCGAGCGCCTCGACCACCCGGGCCACGCGCCGGGCATGGCCGAAGTAGTCGCGCATGAACCGCTCGACGCCGAGCAGTCCGGGGGTGGACTCGATGCCCCGGGCCTGCGCGATCCGCAGCTGCTGGTCGCGTGTCAGGTCGTCGGCCGGCTTGCCCGCGGCGATGTGCAGGTCGTTGCGCACCCGCACCAGAAACTCCTCCGCCTCGCGGACGGCGGCCGCATCGGCCCGGGAGATCACCCCCGCCAGCGCCAGCTCCTCGGGCGTTCCGACATCATGGAGCACCATGCCCAGCCAGCGAACGAGCTGGACGTCGCGCAGGCCGCCACGGGACCGCTTCACGTTCGGCTCGAGGAGGGCGACGCTGCGGCCGAAGCGTTCAGCCTCCTCCCCACGGGCTGCCAGCAGCCGCTCGGCAGCCCGACGCCGCCCGCGGGCGATTCCCCTGCGCACCCGCAGGGCGAGCGCATCGACGAGGCCCGCCGGACCGGCCAGCGGGCGGCTGTCGAGCAGTGAACTGAGGACCGTCGCGTCGGCGCGGGCCAGCTGAACGGCCTCGGCGAGCGATCGCACGCTCTGGCCGACGGTGAAGCCAGCGTCACACAGGTCCTGAAGCAGCCGCTTCGCCGCTGCCGCGACCGCCCGCGTGGCGACCGCACTGCCGTCGTGGAGCAGCATCAGGTCGACGTCGGAGCCGGGGGCCATCTGCCGGCGACCGTAGCCACCATGCGCGACGATGGCCACGCGGTCGGCGACGGCGGCCCGGTCGGCGGCGGTGAGGTCGGCGACGACCGCCTCCCACAGCTCGACGATCGCCGCGTCGAACATGTCCGCGGCGAGCCCGCAGGCCTGGATGCCGGGACTTCCGGCCGCGTGCTGGGCGGCGATGCGGTTGCGGATCTCGGCCAGCGCCGCCGCGGCCCGGGCCACGGAGGGGCGAAACACGGGCGCGGCGATGGCGGCCGGGCCGCCGTCTGTGGCCGGTCGGGTCAGGGATGAATCCACGGGTCGTCCGCCAGGTCCGCCTGCCGATTGGCCACCCGGGCCATCACGAAGAGCAAGTCGCCGAGCCGGTTGAGGTATTCGATCGCGTTCGCCGGAATCGTGACGCCCTCCTGGAACCCGAGCGTGACCACGCGCCGTTCGGCGCGGCGGCAGACGGTCCGGGCGACGTGAATCGCCGCCGCCAGCGCGGTGCCGGCCGGCAGGATGAAGCACTTGAGCGGCTCGAGTCCGGCCTCGTGCCGGTCGATTTCGGTCTCGAGGGCCGCGACGTGGGCCATCGTGATCCGCTCCTCGTCGGCGCCGGGCGTGGCGAGTTGGGCACCGAGGTCGAAGAGTTCGCACTGCAGGCGGCGCAGGAGTGGATCGAAGCCTGACGCGGGGCCGAGCGTGCGCACGACGCCGAGCTGGCTGTTGAGCTCATCCACCGTGCCGAAGGCCTCGATCCGGGCGTGGTCCTTCCGCACCCGGGGACCACCGAACAGCCCTGTTTCCCCGGCATCGCCGGTCTTGGTGTATATCTTCACACGCGTCGCTCCTGCGGCCGGAAACCCTGCGGCTATGGCGGCTATACTGGACTTCATGCGGCAAACCTGCAACTTCGTCCGGTTCGGATTCCGGTTCGGAATCCCCCTTGGAGGCCTGTCTCTCGCCTGCGCGACGGTCCTGCTGCTCCCCGCGGCCGCGACGGGCGATCAGCCGGCCACGGCTTCGGCCATCGAAGCCGGGTTCCTGTCCCCTCCGATCCAGGTCACGGCCGGGATGCCCAAGGCGGGAGAGGGCTATTTTTCGCCCGACGCCCGCCGGATCTGCTACCAGGCCGTGCCCGACCGGTATCCCTTCTATCAGATCTACGTCCAGGACTTCGACGCCGCCGCGATCCAGCCCACCCCGCCGCGACGGGTGAGCCCGGGCCGCGGCCGGACTACGTGCAGTTGGTTCTCACCCGACGGCACCCGGCTCCTGTTCGCATCGAGCCACCTCGATCCGAACATCGACGCCACCGAGACGCGGGCCCGCGAGCAGGCGGAGGAGGACCGCCGCACCGGAAGGCGCCGACGGTATCAATGGGACTTCGATCCCTGCATGGACATCTTCACCACGCGGCTCGACGGCACCGACCTCGTGCGCCTGACCCGTGAGCCTGGCTATGACGCGGAGTGCTCCTTCTCCCCGGACGGGAAGCGGATCCTGTTCGTCAGCGACCGCGACGGCGATCCCGACGTCTACGTGATGGACGCCGATGGCGGCAACGTCCGGCAACTGACCGACGCTCCGGGCTACGACGGCGGGCCGTTCTTCTCCCCCGACGGCCGCTGGATCACCTACCGCACCGACCGGCTGGAGAAGGACATGCTGCAGATCCACGTCATGCGGGCCGACGGCAGCGGCGACGTGGCGATCACGGCGGGGAAGGGTGTGCGCTGGGCGCCCTACTGGCACCCGCGCGAACCGTGGCTTATCTGGACCGGCGCCGACCACTCCGATCCGAACGCCCGGCCCAACTACGACCTCTGGATCGCCCGCTACTCGGCCGACGACGGCGGCTTCCGCATCGGCACGCCGGTCCGGCTCACCGATCACGAGGGGGCCGACGTGCTTCCGGTCTTCTCTCCCGACGGCAGCCTGCTGATGTGGACGGCGAGCCGCGGAGGGGACGGCGGCGGCCGCTCGGCACCGAGCCAGCTCTGGGCCAGCCGGCCGGACAACGCGGCGATCCGCGACGCGGTCGGCGAGGTGCCGCGATGACGGCTCGGGCGAACGTCGCCGGACACAACGCGGCTGAGCGGATCGCGATGATCGGCGGCGGCCAGATGGCGCTGGCGCTGGCCGAGGGATTCGTGCGGTCGGGGCTCGTCTCCGCGGCGGCGATCACGGTCTTCGACCCGCACGCACCGGCGCGGGAGCGGCTCGCGGCCCGCCTCCCGGAGATCCGCTTCGCGGACTCCGCTGCGGAGGCCGTAACGAGTACCGACACCGTGATCCTCGCAGTCAAGCCGCAGCAGGCGGCCACGGCATGCCGCGGCCTCGCCGTGCCCGCCGACGCGGTCGTGGTGTCGATCGTGGCCGGCCTTTCGCTGGCGGCGATCGCCGACCTGACGGACACGCGCCGCGTCGTCCGCGTCATGCCCAACACGCCGTGCCTCGTGGGCCGGGGCGTCTCCGTGGTCTGCCGCACGCCCGACGTGCCGGCGGATCGCTTCGCGCGGATCGGCGACCTGCTCCGGGCGGTCGGCAGCGTCCACGAGGCGGACGAATCGCTGCTCGACGCCGTGACCGGCCTGTCGGGCTCGGGTCCCGGCTTCGTGGCCGTGCTCGTCGAGGCGCTTGCCGATGGTGGCGTCCGCGCCGGCCTGCCGCGGCCCTTGGCGCTGGCGCTGGCGATCGAGACGCTCGCCGGCACGGCCGCGCTCCTCGAGCAGACGGGAGAGCATCCGGCGCAGATCAAGGACCGGGTGACGAGCCCCGGCGGGACGACGATCGCGGGCCTGGCGGTGCTGGAGCAGCGCGGGGTCCGCGGCGCGGTCGGAGACGCGGTGGTCGCGGCCGCGGCCCGGGCCCGGGAACTCGGCCGGCCGCCGGCGTCGTGATTCAGCGGGCACGCGAGCCGCCCTCAGCGACGCGGCGACCTACCTTTTCTTCGCGCGGCCCGGCTTCTTCTTCGCCGCCTTCGCCTTGGCCGCCTTGGCCTTTGACTTGGAGCCAGGCTTGGCCGACGCAGACGTGCCGGCCTTCGCGCGGTTCTCTCCGGACTTCTTGGTTCCGCTTTTTGTCACGCTCTTGGTTCGACTCGCGCCGAAGATGTGGTCCCAGCCGGCGGCGTACGGGCCGGAACTGCCCACGCGAATGATCGACATCTGATGCACTCCCTCCAGGAACGGTGAATTCGCTCAACACAACTTCTGCCCGGCGTTCCTACCGCTCGGAACGCTTGGATGTCAAGAACGGTCGGCGCCGTTGTCGCCCGCCGTCTCGTCGATCTCCAACCAGACGCGGCCGCATGCGGCCGGCAACGGCACCCGACCCGAGCCGACGGCCGTCGGCACGGCATCCCGCACCGCCCGATCCAACGCCACCACCGGTTCCAGCAACAGATCGTTGCGCAGGCCGATCCGTCCACCGACCTCGTGGCGATAGTCGCACCCCGCCGCGGCGGGCGGCAGCTCGCGGCCGTTGAACACCACGGCGCATGCCGCCGGATGCTCGATGACGAGCCAGACGCTCGTGCCCGGCTCGAGGCCCGCCGGCCGGCCGAACCGACGCCGCCAGCCGGCCCGCCGGCCGGGGACGGCGACAGCCGGCACCGGCTCCCAGGCGTTGCCGAGATGGATGCGATGGGGCGGATTCATGCACCGAATTCTGCCGGATTCGAACCCCGGTCGCTATACTTCGCGGGACCGCAGGTCCGTCCGGCCCTGCGACCGCCCACACCACCATGGCCGGCACAGCCGGCCGACAACCCAGGAGACCGCCACGACGATGGGATCCGCCCTCGAATTCACCGACGCCAACTTCCAGAGCGAAGTGCTCCAGTCTCCGGTTCCCGTGCTCGTCGACTTCTGGGCACCGTGGTGCGGTCCCTGCCGGATGATCGGACCGATCATCGAGGAACTGGCCAAGGAGAACGCGGGGTCTTTCAAGGTCGGCAAGGTGAACGTCGACGACAACCAGCGGCTGGCGATGTCGTACAACGTGGCGAGCATCCCCACGATCATGATCTTCAGCGGGGGCTCCCTCGTGCAGCAGTACATGGGCGTGCAGCCCAAGGCCACGCTGCAGCGGGCGCTCGATGAGGCCAAGCCGGTCTGACGCGAAGACCGTCGCGGCCGGTCAGGTCGCCCCCACGCCGACGAGCGCGGAGGCGTCCTCCCGGCCGCCGGCAGACCGTTCGCCGGCCGGCGGCGACCGCCAGCGATCCACGAGCGCGTCCGGCACGAAGCCGGCCAGGTCGATCTCGGCCCCCGGTTGGCGGAGTTTCTCCACCGCCTTGGCCTCGATCTGCCGGACCCGCTCGCGAGTCACGTCGAAGATCGTGCCCACCTCCTCGAGCGTGTATGAATATCCGTCGGCGAGCCCGAACCGGAGGCGGATGATTTCCCGCTCCCGATACGACAGGCCGTCGAGCGCCCGGGCGATGCTCGACCGCAGCGACGTCTGGTTGACCGTCCGCAGCGGGTCCTCCTCGCGTTGGTCGCGGACGAAGTCCCCCACGGCCCCGTCGTCCGAATCACCGAGCGGCTGATCGAGCGACATCGGTCGCCGGGACATCCGCCAGACGCACTCGGCATCCTCGAGCGACAGGCCCGCCAGATCGGCCAACTCCTCCACCGTGGCCTCGCGACCGTTCCGCTGCAGGAACGTGCGGGCGATGTTGCGCATCTTCGTCATCGTGTCGATCATGTGCACAGGGACGCGGATGGTGCGGCTCTGATCGGCGATGGCCCGCGTGATCGCCTGACGGATCCACCAGGTCGCGTAGGTGGAAAACTTGAAGCCCCGCGCGTGCTCGAACTTGTCCACCGCCCGCATCAGCCCGGAGTTGCCCTCCTGGATGAGGTCGAGGAAGGACAGGCCGCGATTGCGGTATCGCTTGGCGATCGAGATCACGAGCCGGAGATTGCCGGCCGCCAGGGCGCTCTTGGCATCGTCGTAGCGGCGCTGCAGATCGGAGAGCCGCTCCAGCCGCCGGCCGAGCGTCACCCGGCTTTCGCGGGTGGCGAGCAGGATCCGACGCTGCTCGGCCGCCGCGTCCGCGCCGGCAGCGGAGCCGAATGCCCGCAGGGCCTCGTACCGCGCCGCCATGTCCCGCAGCTGCTTGAGCAGCGGGTAGAGCCGCTGGATGCGCAGGTGCATCTCCTCGACCAGCCGCACCGCCTTGTTTCGCTGCCGCACCAGACGCCGCCAGGCGTCGTGCCGCTGTGCCAGCGGCACGCGCCGCGACATGGCGATGCGAAACAGCCGTCGCTTCTCCCGTTCGATGAGCCGCAACGTCACCAGGTTCGGCCCCAGCCGCCTGAGGAGCCGCTTCTTTTCCGCCGTGTTGGTGACCGAAACCTCGATCGTCCGATCGAGCCGCACGGTGCCCGCCTGCACCTTCTCGAGCAGGGCCACCGCCCCGGCGAGCACGAAGTCGTTCGCGAGCAGCGTCCTCCGGAACCGCCGCCGCCAGAGTTCGATCTGCTTCGAGTTCGAGACTTCCGTCTCGCGTGAGAGCAGCGGAATGCCCCCCATCTGGAGCAGATAGAGCCGCACCGGGTCGTCGATCGCGGCGGTCACCTTGCGACGCCGGGACTGGACGGCGGCGGGCCGGACTGCCGGCCGGGGAGCGGGGCGATCGGTGGGGGCGGCGAGCGGTTTCATGGCAGGAACGTCCGGGTGGAGAAGGATGCCGTGGCCCGACGGCCGGCGGTCCCCGGAACACGGACGCAGATTCGGTGCCGAACCCGGACGCCGGCCTGCGAAAAACACGCCGCACGAGCTTTTTCCCCGGCATTCACCGAACGGTTGGCCAGACCGGGCCGGCTGCCGGCAAGGTCCCCCGGCCGGCGGCGCGTCGCCTCCCGGCGACGCGTCCCCGGCCGGGCGTCGATGGAATGCGACGCCCCCGGCTGGCGTTGCTCAAGAACGCCCCCCCGATGGCACGAAGACTTCGTGAAGGAGACTGCGGGGCCGACCGTATAATCCGATCGTTCGGATCGTTCCGAACGGTCGGGTGGCACTGGCCGCTGCCGAGAAACCGTCCGCGAACGCGGGGTGTTGCATGCACATCGTGGTCCTGGCGATCATCGGCCTGGCCGTCCTGGCCGGTGTCGTGGCGTTGCTCGTCGGCAACCGCGGCTGGAGCTGGGGCACGGTCGTGGCCGGCGTGCTCGTGCTGCTCTCGGCGACCGGCTACCTGTACCTCGCGGCCCGGATCCTGGAACGTGAACGGGCCTGGCGCGAGCTGGTGAACCGCTACGAGCAGGACATCCTCGCCGTTCGCGACGCGAAGGAGATTCGCGAACCGGGAGCCGAGCCGACGCGCATCGCGCAGCGATCGTCGATCGAGGAACTGGCCGACACCCGGTCGCGCTGGGCACGGTCGCTGAGCCGCGTGGACACGTGGCGCGGCCGGCACTGGCAGGGGAGCGGGTTTACGCCGCCGAAAGGCGCCGCTCCGGGGACGATCGTGCTCGCAGCGGCAGAGCCGGCCGACGGCGGCGAGCCACCAGCACCGGCCGCGCCGGCCGATCCGGCCGCGGAACCCGCGGCAGCGGAACCCACTCCCCCGCGGCCAGTGGTCAATCCCGGAGCCGAAGTGGCTGTGTTCGATGCGGCGCCCGTCGAGGAAGGGGGACAGTTCCTCGGCTTGTTCCGCGTCAGCAAGGTGACTTTCGATGCCGGCGCGCGCCGCACCGAGATCGCGATCGTGCCGATCGCCGATCCCGACAAGCACGACCGCGAGGTGTGGGCCCGGCCACACGACGCGGTCGTGGTCTTCGAAAACCTGCCCGTGGACCGCTGGCTCGGGTACCACCGGACACCGCAACCGGCGGCCGACCCGGTCAAGAACGATCCGGAGACGCTGGACAAGCTGCTGGCATCCGTCGAGCGGCGGCGGCGGGAGTTCGAAAATCATGGCACTCCGGTGGAGGGCGATCCGGAGACGTTGCGCGAGCGGATCACGAGCGGTGAGGTGGGGCCCGGCCGGTACTGGGCCGAGGTGCAGTTCGAGGAACCGCACGAACTCGACCCGAAGGTCGTCGAACGGATCGCGGTCCTGCTCCTGCCGGAAATCAGCCGCGAGGACCCGCGCGGCGTGCGCACGGCGTTCGAGCCGGGTGAAACCGCGGCCTTCGACCTCGAGTCGGCCCTCGCCCTCGGCGGCAAGGTGAAAATTCTCCGCGTCGTCGACCGGCGGCCTCTGGTCGACGGAGCGACTGCGATACTCGGTGGCACCCTGTTGCCCGGCGCGGCCAACGACGGCCTGCGAACTGACGGAATCTCGGCCCTCCGCCGGCGGCTCGAGGCCGACATCGCCGCACTGGACCGTGAGAATGCACGGCTCTCGGCGGCCACCGACGACGTCAGCGAAAAGAACAGGATTCTCTCGACCGAAGGGGCCGAGATCACCGGGGACCTGCAGAACTGGCAACGCGACGTCGCCGCCGCCGCGGCCACGGTCGCCGCCTTCGAGGGACGGCTCCAGGAGGTGTCGCAGCGGCTGGCCGCCGACGTTCAGGCGATCGGCGCTCTGGGGCGGACGGTCAACGACGCCATGGGCCGGCTGGCGGCCGCCATCGACGAGGTGGCCCCGTCGCCGGACGCCCTGGCCCCGGCTCCAGCCACTCCCTGATGACCGCGGCATCGACGGCTGCGCCGCCGCTCGGCTAGACTCTTGCCTTCGAGTCACCGCCAGCGCGAGTCACCGCCAGCGCGGGAGGAGTCAGCCGTCATGAACAGTGTCGTCGCCCACACCAACACGCACCGCCTGCGCAAGGCCGTGCACCACAACAGGCTGGCCAGCAAACGCGGCCTTCTGGAGCGCATGTTCACGCTCTGGTTCCGGGGCTTCGTCTACAACCAGATCTGGGAGGATCCGCGGGTCGACGCCCAGGCCCTGCAACTCGGTCCCGACTCGAGCCTGCTGACGATCTCCAGCGGCGGCTGCAACGTGCTCAACTACCTCGTCCATGAGCCGCGCCGCATCGTGGCGGTCGACCTGAATGCCAACCACATGGCGCTGACGCGGCTGAAATTGGCGGCGATCAAGCACCTGCCCGACTACGAGTCGTTCTACAAGTTTTTCGGCTACGGCCGGCACGAGGACAACCTGCTGAATTACAGGCGTCACCTCCGCGACGCGCTCGACCCGCAGACGCGGGCCTTCTGGGAATCGAGCGACTGGCCGGGGCGGAAGGTCGGCCCGCGGCGAATCGGCTACTTCAAGCGCGGCTTGTATGAAAAGGCCAAGCTCGGACAGTTCTTCCGCGTCGTGCACGGCCTGGCCAAGGGCATGCGCCGCGACCCGGCCCGCCTGCTCGCGGCCCGCACGCTCGCCGAGCAGGAGCGGGTCTTCGAGGAAACCTATGCCGCCCTGTTTCGCAACCGACTCGTCCGCTGGATGGGCCGCCAGCCTGTCGCCGTCTACAGCCTGGGCATCCCGCCCAGCCAGCACGCCGCCATGCTCGAGGAGCAGGGGGGTGACGGCGGCAAACTGTTCGACATGTATCGGGAACGGGTCAAGCGGCTGGCCTGTGGCTTTCCCCTCGACGACAACTACTTCGCCTGGCAGGCCTTCGGCCGGCGGTACGACCATGAAAACCGCAGGGCGGTGCCCGACTACCTGAAGCGGGAAAACTACGAGAAGATCAGGTCGCTCGTCGATCGGGTGGAGACGCACGTGGCCTCGCTGGCCGACCACCTGAGAACCGAGAAGCCCGGGGCACTCAACGGCTTCATTTTCCTCGACAGCCAGGATTGGATGCCGCCCCACGTGATCGCCGAACTGTGGGGGGAGATCGCCCGCGTCGGCGGGCCGAATACACGCGTGATCTTCCGCACGGCCGGAGAAAAATCCCCCATCGAGGCGGCGCTCCCGGCCCCGCTCATGCAGCGGTTCCGCTATGCGGAGGAACGGTCGCGACAACTCCACCTGCAGGACAGGTCGGCGATCTACGGCATGTTCCACCTGTACGAGATGACGGAATCGGCGGCGTCATGAGTGCAGGCAGTTCGGCCGACCAGGCGGCCGCGATGGACCGGATGTACCGGCTCACCCGGCACGTCTACGACCTGACGCGGGCCTACTACCTCCTCGGCCGCGACCGGATGCTCGCCAAGGTGGCGACCCATCCCGGCAGCGCCACGCTGGAAGTGGGCTGCGGAACGGCCCGCAACCTGGTCAAGCTCGCCCGGCGGCCGCAGCCGGGGCTGCTCTGCGGCCTCGACGCGTCGCAGGAGATGCTCGACACGGCGGCCCGGAGCATCGCCCGGGCCGGGGTTCCGGCCGCGGGCCTGGAGCCGATCCGACTGCGGCAGGGTCTGGCCGAACGGCTCGACGCCGGCACGATCTTCGGTCGCGACGAGCCGTTCGACACGATCTTCTTCTCCTACTGCCTGTCGATGGTGCCAACCTGGCCGGGTGCGATCGAGGCGTCGCTCGCCAACCTCAAGCCCGGTGGCCGGCTGCTGATCGTCGACTTCTGGGACCAGCAGGACCTGCCCCGGGCCTTCGCAGCCGGCCTGAAGCGGTGGTTGTCGCTGTTCCACGTCCACTACCGGCCCGAGGTGCATGCGGCCCTGGTCGACCTCGGGAAGAGCGGCCGGGCCGACGTCACGATCGAGTCGGTCGCCCGGCGGTACGCCTACATCGCGACGCTGCGCAAGCTCTGACGCCGGCGCGACGCCCGCCTGCCGCTCACGGGAAGAGAAACACCAAACCCGTGACCGTGGCCGCCTGCGCGGCCATGCCGCGACCGCTGATCGGCACGGCGGGAATCGTCCACGGCGCGCAGCTCCCGGGCCGGTAGTGGCCCAAGGGGTAGACGCACTCCCATGGCAGTTCGACCCCCATCTTGTAAGGCAGCACCGGGAGCGACACGAAGAAGTGGGCGGCGGAGACGATCGGATCGAAAACGCCCCGCGAATGACCGTACCGCTCCAACTGCCAGTCCTCGAAGTAGAGCGGCTTGTGGCAGTAGCCGGCGGCCTTCCACGTGAAAGTCGTCGTGGCGAAGGCCCGCTGCCGGAAGGTCTCCCCTTCGAGCCGGCACTCGCACGGGTAGTCGTTGCCGGCCCGGCCTGAGACGCGGATGTCGAGGTCGATGCCCGACAGCGCATCGGCCCGCAATCTTCGCAACGCATCCCGGCATTCCGTCGCGTCGTCTGTGCAGGCATCGGCGTTCCGTCCCGCGTCCGCAGGGGCGGTCTCGGCGACGGTCGCCGCGGCCGCCAGCGGCTGCAGGACGATTTCCGTCGTGGAGTCTTCCTGCACCACGTCGCCAACGGTCGCTTCGGCATCCGCTGCCGCCCCTGCGGGCGTACCGACGTCCGCCCCTGCGGCCGCGAAGACGGCCGGGGCTGCAGGCACCGCAAGGAGCGCGGCCGGCTCCGTGGCGGGAAAGGTCGGTGCGAGACGGGTGTCGGCCGCTTCCGGGAGCGAGCGGGCGAACGTCCGCCAGTCGCGGGCCTCCGCGGCGGCCGCCAGCAGGCCGCAGAGCAGGGCGGCCGCCAGGAGCGGCCGGGGATCACTCCGCCGACTTGCTGTGCTCGGCCGTGTAGTTCGGGGCTTCCTGCGTGATGACGATGTCATGGGGATGGCTCTCGCGGACGCTGGCGGCGGTCACTTGGATGAAGCGGGCGTCGCGCCGGAGTTCCTCGATCGTCCTCGTGCCGCAGTAGCCCATCCCGGCCCGCAGGCCGCCGACGAGCTGGTACACGAATCCGCTCAACGACCCCTTGAAGGGGACCCGGCCCTCGACTCCCTCCGGAACCAATTTGTCACCGCCGCGCCCCGTCGCCTTCTGCCGGTAACGTTCGCTCGATCCCTGGACCATCGCTCCCAGCGATCCCATGCCGCGGTAGGCCTTGAACGTCCGTCCCTGGTAGAGGACGGTCTGCCCAGGACTCTCCGCGACCCCGGCCAGCAGCCCCCCGATCATGCAGGCATTGGCCCCGGCGGCGATCGCCTTGGTGATGTCTCCCGAGTAGCGAATCCCTCCGTCAGCGATCACCGGCACGCCGGCACCGGCCGCCTCCGTCGCCGCCTCCCAGACCGCCGTGATCTGGGGAACGCCGACGCCGGAGATGACCCGTGTGGTACAGATCGACCCGGGACCGATCCCAACTTTGACTCCATCCGCGCCCGCCTTGATGAGATCACGACATCCCTCCCGGGTTGCCACGTTTCCCGCAACTACCTCGATCTCCCAGCGCTTCTTGATTGCCGCGACGGTCTCGATGACGTTCGCCGAATGGCCGTGGGCGCTGTCGACGACCAGCATGTCCACCCCCTTGGCGATCAGGTTCTCGGCCCGTTCGTAGTCGAACACGCCCACCGCCGCCCCGACGCGGAGCCGTCCCTGCCGGTCCTTGCAGGCGTTGGGGAACCGCTTCATCATGTCGATGTCCTTGATCGTGATCAGGCCGGTCAGCAGCCCGGCCGCGTCCACGAGGAGAAGTTTCTCCACCTTGTTGGCCATGAGGATCTTCTCGGCCTCGTCGAGCGAGACGGCGCCGGTGGCCGTGACGAGGCCCGCTTTCGTCATGATCTCGGCGATCGGCGTCGTGCCGCTCTCCAGGAACCGCAGGTCGCGACGCGTGATGATCCCCACGAGCCGGCGATCCTCGGCCGTGATCGGCACGCCCGAGATGTTGTACTGATCCATCACCTCACGGGCCCGGGCGACGGTGGCCGACGGCGGCAGCGTCACCGGATCGACGATGATCCCGTTGGCGCTGCGCTTGACCTTGTCCACCTCCTCGGCCTGGCGGTCGATGGAGAGGTTCTTGTGGATCACTCCCAGGCCCCCCTCCTGGGCCAGCGCGATCGCCATCTCGCTCTCCGTGACCGTGTCCATCGGGGAACTGACGATCGGGATGTTGAGCGCGATGCCGCGGGTGAGCCGGGTGGACACGTCCGTCTCCGCCGGGACCACGGCGGAATGACGCGGCACCAGCAGCACGTCGTCGAAGGTGATTCCGGTGGCGACGATTTTCCCGTCCATAGGGCCGATTCCTTGTCTGGAGACGTGTTTTGGGGCCGTGTTGTGGCGACGTGTGCCGGGGCCGTGTTTCGGGGCCGTGGTCGAGGGGGGCGATTATGGGGCCGCGGGCCGGAGCACGGCAACGGGCCGGCACCCGGCCACGCTTCCGCCACGGATTCCGGCGAATCCGTCGGCGCGGCCGCACGGTGCGAAACCGTGTCCTAGGTTTGTGGTGTTCCGCCCCTGCAACCGTCGGGACGGCCTCCCATCTCCTGGCAGCCCATCATGCGTTTTTCCGACAATCCGGCCTCGACGACCCGTCTCGCGCCCCCCCTGAAGGCGATCTCGATCCCCGAGGACCAGACTCCGCCCCCCGACGGTGCCGCGCTCGACGCGCATCTCGCCCGCGCCCAGTACGGCCGGTTTCTCCTGACCGAAGCGATTCGACCTGGCTGGAGGCTCGACGTCGTGCCCCGGGCCGGCTATCGCCACGACTCCTACGTCGACCCGGCCGGCGGGCACCGGTTGCCCGCGCTCGTCGCGGCCGCATCGGCCGAGACGCTCTTCGAGACCTTCATGGCGCTCCTCGACCCGCTCGGCGACACCTGTGACGTAGTCTTGGAATCGACGCACGAAGAGGCCGCCGGACTGCGCGAGTTCACGCGCACGGGAATCGAGCGGCTCGTGCTGGAGAGCGTGCTCTGGGACTTCGAGGACCTGCTTCTCCACGACGGCTGCGCCGGGATCGCCGTGATGCACCCGGAGCAGTCTTTGGAGGTGCAGTTCGACGAACACAAACTGCTCGTCGTCTACGCCCCCAACCGGTCCCCGTTCGAGCGCATCCTCCGCGGGCAAGGACTCGACCGTGACGACCGCCTCCGGGTCATCTCCCAAGGGGAGCACATGCACACGTCGAACGGCCGGCACGAACGCCGCTTCGCCGAACTCGCCCGGCGGCTCGGCTGCTGAGGCCGTCAGGGGTCGTCGCCACCGGCACGGCTGACGAGCGCGGCGAAGACCGCGGCGTCGATGGACTCGTCGATCGACCGCACGCTTCCGTCGCCGGCAAGGGACTGGACGAGCCCGTCCGCACGCCGCGACCGTGGCCTGAGGGAGCGGCCGACCGCAGGTTCGGCCGACGCGCAGCCCGCCCCGACGTAGCGGCCCACGTCCACCATGAACGGCCAGGAATAACGGGACGTGGACCAGGTCAGCCCGCCGTCGGTCGAGTAGTCGCCGCACTCGGCCAGCGCCAGCGTGTGCGAGAGGCCGTCGGTCACGTTGACGTCCCGCACCGGCCGGGCTGCGATCGCCACGCGGTATCCGGCGCCTCCTTCGATCCACCCCAGGCCCTCGGGCACCAGCAGGCCGGTGAACTCGGACGGTGCGGGGGGCTGCGCGTAACACCAGCGATCGGCCCGCAGCCCGAGGTCCGGATTCGCCGGACCGGGCCCGATGAGCGCGGCGAAGTCGAGGCCGCCGGGCATGGCCGACCGGGCGTTGAAGATGCGGATCGACGCGGCGACCACGGAGGGATTCTGTTCCTCGGGCGGACAGGCGAGGCAGTACTCGTCGTAGAGCGCGGCGATCGCCGCCTCCTCCACGAAGGGGAGGAGCGTGATCGCCCAGGACTGGGGGCGGATGTATTCGACCCCCTCGATGTGCCGGCACTCCTGGTGCTTGATCGTGCCCGGCCGGGGCCGCCCAGAGGCGAACGGAAACGCCTTCTTGACCTCCAGGTGCGCGTGCAAAGCGACCCCGATCTGCCTGAGGTCACTCCGGCAAGCCGTGCGGGCCGCCGCCTGCCTGGCCCCCTGCACGGCGGGCAGAAGAAGGCCGATCAAGACGGCCATGATCGCGATGACGACGAGCAGTTCCAGGAGGCTGAAACCGCGCGGGAGCAACGGGCGGGGCAGGGGACTCATGACGCTTTCACGACGGGGACGGGCCACGGGCGGCAACACGACGGGGACGGGCCACGGGCGGCAAGGCTACCCTCGGTATCGGCAGGCTGCAGGCCGGTTTTTTCGAGCCGCCGGCCCCGTCGCTGCGGTCGCCCGCCAGGCGTCCCATTGAGGGTACCGGCCGCACCCCGGTATCCTCGATACACTCCTGGCACGGAACCGATTTCATGGCCCGCCCCATCCTTGCGGCGTTCTTTCTTACCCTGCTGGCAGCCGGCGGCCCGGCAACGCATGCCCAGCCCGCGGCCCCCCCGCCTCGGCCCGCGGCCGCGCCGGGATTCACCAACTCCGTCGGCATGCGGCTGGTGGCGATCCCCGCGGGCGAGTTCACGATGGGAGACAAGGAGTGGCACTACAACCAGCCGCACCCGGTGCGGATCACGAAGCCCTTTCACCTCGGGGCCACGCTCGTCACGCAAGCGCAGTATGAGACGGTGACCGGAAAGAACCCTTCCATCCACAAGGAAGGCGACGGGGCCGTGCTGCCCGTGGACTCGATCTGCTGGAGGGCCGCCCAGGAGTTCTGCCGAAAACTGAACGCGCTGCCCGAGGAGCAGCGGGCCGGCCGCACGTACCGCCTGCCGACCGAGGCCGAGTGGGAGTATGCCTGCCGGGCCGGCACGGCCACCAAGTTCTGGTATGGCAACAACCGCGACGCGACGAAGATGAACTTCATCGAAAGCAAGATCGGCAGGCCGACGCCAGTCGAGCGGTATCCGGCCAACCCGTGGGGCCTGCACGACATGCACGGCAATCTCTACCAGCCCTGCCTCGACGCCTACGACGTGGAACAATTCCCCCATCACCTTCCGACCGACGACCCGGTGCGGCCCGAGGGAACGCATCGGGTCTTCCGCGGCGGCGCCTACAGCGACATCCCGCGGCGCTGCCAGGCCGCCTACCGGGGGCGGAACGAGACCATGATCGGCCCGCAGTTGCAGCGTCCCTACTTCGGGCTGCGAGTCGCCTGCGACGTGCAGCCGGCACCGTGAGTTCTCGCCGGCCCGGTCCGAACGTCCCATGCACGACGCCGCTCGAATGCACCTCGCGCCCCACCTTCGCCCGGTGGCCCTTGCCATCCTCGCGGTCGTGACCGGGGCGAGCGGCCGGGCTGCCGAACCGCCGGCCAACTACGACGAGTCGGCCGTCGGCACGTACGTGCTCCCCGACGTGCTCGCGGGCCCCGCCGGAACCGAGGCCGCGTCCGTGGCCGAGTGGCGCGACGTCGTCCGGCCCCATCAGTTCGCCCTGCTCGAAAAAAATCTCTTCGGCCGCCGGCTGCCCCCGGTGGCGGTGACCGCCGTCGGTCCCGTCGAACGCACCCCCGTGACGCTGGCGGGCGACCTCCCCGCCGTCCGCGTCCAGGCCAGGCTGCGGATGGGGGACGCGGCGAACCTGGTGGACGTGCTCCTTTACCTGCCCCGATCGGATCGTCCCGTCGCGTTGTTTCTCGGCCTGAACTTCCATGGCAACCAGGCCGAGCACCCCGACCCTGGCATTCGCCTCTGCGCGGCATGGCTGGCGGACGCGCCCGGTGCAGGCATCGTCGGCAATCGGGCCGGCGAAGGATCACGCGGCATCTCCGCCCATCGCTGGCCGGTGGAGCGGATGCTCGAGCGCGGCTATGGCATGGCCACGGCCTGCTGCTGTGATTTCTATCCCGACCGGCCGGACGGCCGCGGGGCGAGCGTGCTGCCGGCCCTCGGCCGCCCCGTCACGGGCGACCTGCCCGACGACGAGCCGGGCGCGATCGGCGCCTGGGCGTGGGGCCTGTCGCGGATCCTCGACTGGCTGCGGACGCTTCCCGAGGTCGATCGCGACCGGGTGATCGTGGTCGGCCATTCCCGGCTCGGCAAGGCGGCACTCTGGGCCGGCGCCTGCGACGAGCGGTTCGCGATGGTCGTGTCCAATGATTCGGGCTGCGCCGGCGCGGCCCTGTCACGCCGCGACTTCGGCGAGTCGGTCGCCGCCATCGCCCGCCGGTTCCCCCACTGGTTCTGCCCCGCGTTCGCCCGGTTCGCCGACCGCGAGTCGGACATGCCCTTCGATCAGCACGTCCTCCTGGCGATGACGGCGCCGCGGCCGCTGTACGTGGCCAGCGCCGTCGAGGATCGCTGGGCGGACCCCCGCGGCGAGTTCCTCGGGGCGGTCGCCGCCGAGCCGGCCTGGAAACTCCACGGCCTCGAAGGCCTGGGCACGAGCGCCTGGCCGACTCTGGACACGCCGCTGGGCCGGACGATCGGCTACCACGTGCGGACGGGCCGCCACGACCTCGTCGACTTCGACTGGGAGCGGTTCGCTGACTTCGCCGATCGGACCCTCCTCGGACGCCCGCCGGCCGGACCCGATCATCCCGCCTTTCATCCCCTGCAGACTCCGCTGCCGGTCAAGCCTCCTCGGGGCGCCATCCTGCTCATCGACGACCGTGGAGAGAATTCGGCGTTCACGAACATGGCCGGCGGCCCCATCGACTGGCCGGTTCGTGACGGCGGCCTCGAGGTCCGCTCGAATGGCGCGCGGTCGAACCACGTGGTGTCGCACGCCCTGTTTCGCGATGCCGACATACACGTCGAATTCGCGGTCGCTGGAGCGGCCCGCGGCAACAGCGGCATCTACCTGCACGGCCACTACGAAGTGCAGATCTTCGACTCTGCGGCCGCGCAGGAGCCGGGCGACCAGGATCAGGGGGCGTTGTATCGCTACGGCCGGCCGATCGTGAATGCCGCGCGGCCGGCAGGGGAATGGCAGGTCTTCGACATCCGCTTCATCGCGCCCCGCCGCGACGCGACGGGGCGAATCACGTCCGCCGGTCGCGTGACCGCCTGGCTCAATGGACGGCTCGTGCAGAACGGGATCGCCTTCACCGAACCCAGGTCGCCGTATCACCCCTACCTGCACGGCGTCACGGATCACCTGCGGGCGGTCGAGAAGCGGCTCCTCGAGACCGGCAGGGGACCGCTCTTCCTCCAGGATCACGACAGCCCGGCCCGGTTCCGCAACGTCTGGATCCGCCCCCTCGACCGCTGAGCGGCGGTGCGACGGCCCGAGGGGCATTTTCACCCGGCAAAAATGGCCTTGAGCCGGGGCGATCGATTCACGACCATCCCGCTGCGAATTCCCGGGGTCGTTCCGGTCCTGCCCCTCGTGCCACATCGATGCATCGCTTTCTCAAGCCCGCCGTGCTCCCCCTGCTGCTCGCTTTCGGCGGTGCGTCCGGTGGTGAGCCGCTGCCGGCGCCGGGGCAGCAGCCGAATCCGTTCGCGCCGTTGCCGGAGGGAACCATCGTCGGCGTGCCCGGGCCGCCTCCCCTGGCCGCACCTCCTCCCCCACGCAACAACGTCGTCATCCCGCCGCTCGACGCCGAGTTCGTCTGGAAGCAGCTGGTCGACGTGGCCGACGATTTCTTCAAGGTCCGGCAGGAACAGCGGGTGCTCTTCAACAACGGCGTGCCCACGGAAGGCCGGATCGACACCTTTCCGCAGACCGGCGCCACGCTCCTCGAGCCCTGGCGTCCCGATTCGGTCGGCTTTCGCGAGCGGCTCGAGGCGACGATGCAGTCGATCCGTCGCGTCGGCACGCTGCGGCTGGCCGCGGATCCCGCCGGCTGGCGGATCGACGTCGTGGTGCAGAAGGAACTCGAGCACGTGGCCCGGCCGATGCGGGCCACGGCCGGCGGGGCGTCGTTCCGCAACGACGATTCGCTCTACCGATATGGCACGCCGCTCCCCACGCTCGGCGAGCAGATCGGCGACCAGCCCCGGCCGGTTGCGACTCCGACGGCGACCCTGGGATGGATTCCGCTCGGCCGCGACCCGTTGCTCGAGCAGCGGATGCTCGCCCGGCTCCTCGCCAAACTCGGCGTCGCTCCGCTGCCGCAGCCGGAGCCCTACTACCAGCCCCCCGAGGCCGGCGGGGCGAACCCGGCGGCTTCTTCCCCCGCGGCCTTGCCGGCTGGCCCCGTGTACGGGAGCCCGATCCCGCCCGAGCAACTTCCGCCGGGGGCCGTGATCGCGCCCGGTCCGGCAGTGCCGATCGAATCCTTGCCCGTCCCACGCTGAGCCCGCATCGGCCACGATCCTCCCTGCATGCACCAGCCCGCCTTCTTCTTCTTCGACCTCGGCAACGTCCTGTTCTCGTTCGACCGGCCACGGGCCTTCCGCCAGATGAGTGCCGTCTGCGGCGTCGATCCCGACCAGATCCACGCGGTGGTGATGGACGGGGGGCTGCAGGCGGCCCTGGAGCGGGGCACGATCGACTGGCGCGGGTTCCATGCGGAATTCTCCGCCCGCACGGGGACGACGTCCGACGTGGGCGAACTGGCCGCGGCCGCCAGCGACATGTTCGCGCTCAACGTTCCGATGGTGCCCGTGATCGCCGCACTGGAGCGGGCGAGCTGCCCGATCGGCATCCTGTCGAACACCTGCGATCCGCATTGGCGGCACCTCGTCGATGCCGGTTTTGCGATCCTGCCGGGCAATTTCGCCCCGATCGTCCTCAGTCACGAAGTGGGCTTGATGAAGCCCGAGCGGGAAATCTACGCCGCGGCAGCCAGCCGGGTCGGGGTCGAGCCGGGGCGGATCTTCTTCTGCGACGACCTGCCGGACAACGTCGCCGCGGCGCGGCAGGCCGGGTGGGACGCGGAACTCTTCGAGTCGGCGGCCGGTCTCGTCAACGCCCTCGGCCGGCGCGGCGTCAATCTCGGGCTGTAGCGTCCCGCAGCCGGACGGCGAGTTCGTCCGCCCGGAACCGGCCCTCCACGAGCGGGCGTCCGGCCAGTTCCAGGACGGGCACCCGCAGGCCATACCGGTCGCGCACGGCCGCCTCGGCATCGACGTCCACGTGGCGGGCATCGATGCCGAGGAGCACGAGCACATCCTCCGCCTCCTCGCAGAGATGGCAGCCACGCCGGGTGTAGAGCACGAGTTCCATGGGCTTCCTTGGCCGCCCGTCCGGACGAGGACGGGCGTTCGCGCGCCAGAAACCACGGTATGCTAGAGGGAGTCGGCGAGGCGTGGCAACGTCCGCCGTGCACCGCCGAGGGACCGTTCGTATCGTGGCTGAGACCGTCCGCTCCATCGATGATTTTCTGGCCGTCATCCGCAAGAGCGGCCTCGTACCGGAGGAGCGGCTCCAGGCGGCCTTCGCCCGCTGGCCGGAGCGATCGGGGCCGCTGCCGGAGGAACTGGTCGGTGCGCTCATCGACGGTGGCCTGCTCACCCGCTGGCAGGTGGACCAGCTGCTCAAGGGACGCCACAAGGGATTCGTCCTCGGCAAGTACCGGCTGCTGCGGCTGCTCGGTGCGGGCGGAATGAGCACCGTCTACCTGGCGGAACACACGACCCTGCAGAGCAAGGTGGCGATCAAGGTGCTCCCCGTGAAGCGGGTCGAGCAGTCGTCCTACCTCGCCCGTTTCGAACGTGAGGCCCGGCAGTCGGCCCGGCTCAGCCACCCGAACATCGTCCGCACGTTCGACCTCGACACCTCTGGTTCGATCCACTTCATCGCCATGGAATACGTCGATGGAGAGGATCTCCATGCCAAGGTGAAGCGCGACGGTCCCCTCGACGTCCGCGAGGCGGCCGACTTCGTCCGCCAGGCGGCACTCGGCCTCCAACATGCCCACGAGGAGGGGCTGATCCACCGCGACATCAAGCCCGCAAACCTCGTGCTCGACAAGCGGGGCATCGTGAAGATCCTCGACCTGGGATTGGCCTTCGAGGGAGGCGGCGAGGAGGATTCGCTGACGAGGGAGCACGACGAGAAGGTGCTCGGCACGGCGGACTACCTCGCACCCGAGCAGGCCCGGGACAGTCACCGTGCCGATGCCCGATCGGACATCTATGCCCTCGGCTGCACCCTCTACTATCTGCTCGTCGGCCGGGCCCCGTTCGCCAAGGGAACGCTCGCGGAGCGCATCCAGGCCCACATGAAGCAGCGGCCGCCGAACCTCCTCGACGCCCGGGCGGACGTGCCCCCCGCGATCGTGGAATTGTTCTTCCGCATGCTGGAGAAGCACCCCGATGCCCGGCCGCAGACGGCCCGCGAGGTTGCCGATTCGCTGGCCGCCTGGCTGGGTCAGGCCAGCGGCACGCCGCGACCCGATCGGCAGCCGCCCCGGCGGCCCGTCCTCCAACGCCGCGGCAGCGGCGGCGGCGATTCCGGCTCATCCGTGATCGGCGGCCATGAAAAAATACCGGGACTGGGACCAGAGTCGAGCGCCAGCGGCATTCCGGTCGTGCGCCGCCGGCCGGGGGTGTCGAGCGCAGAATCGGGAACGCACGCCATTGCCGCGGGGACGAACGTCGGCCGTGGCGGCCCGGCATCCGCCGCCGCTCCGGAAACAGTCGGCGAGATTCGCATCGACGTCGGCCCCGCGACCGCGGCCCCCCGGAGCAATGCCCAGCGTCCGCCGCCCCGACCGGCCCCGGGCGGCTCCACGCCACAGGCCGCGGCCGGCAGGCGGCGCGGTGGCGGGATCGCCGGACTGCCGCTCGGCTTCTGGATCGCGATCGGCATCGGCATGCTGGTGGCGGTCGGCCTGACCCTGAAACTTCTCAAGGTGTGGTGACCGACGACGACGACGCACGAATTCGCCACGGGCCTTCGGCGAGTGCGGCAAGACCGGCGCGATGCGTGAGGTCGTAGTCGAGGGGCGTGAGCGTGACGGCTCCGGCCGCCAGCGCCGTCACGTCCGATTCGAGCGGCGACGGCGGCGGCGGGGGCTCGTTCGTCGCCCAGTAGTAGGGCCTGCCGCGCGGATCGAACCTGCGTTCGAAGGCCTCTCCGTACCGGGCCACGCTCATCGGCACGACCCGCACCTCGGGCGTGCCGAGCAGCGCCCGCGTCGGGATGTTGACGTTGAACAGGCTGCCCGCAGCGGGCCCGCGGGCAAGGACCGCGGCGATCACCTCCAGGGCGATCTCGGCCGCCCGCCCGTAGGCGGCGTGCTCGGTCCATTCGAGCGACACGGCGATGCTCGTGATCCCGAAGAACGCCCCCTCGATGGCGGCCGCGACCGTGCCCGAGTACAGCACGTTGATGCCGGCATTGAGTCCGCTGTTGATCCCGCTGACGACGAGGTCGGGCCGCCGCGGGCAGAGGGCGGAGATCCCCAGCTTGACGGCGTCTGCCGGGCTGCCGTCGACGGCCCAGCCGCGGCGCACGTTACCGACGAAGACTTCCTTGGCTGTCAGTGGCGTCAGGAACGTGATCGCATGCCCGACACCGCTCTGCTCGGTGGCCGGGGCGATGGTGTGCACCGTCCCCAGGCTGCCCAGGGCGCAGCCGAGGGCCTCGAGCCCGGGGGAGTAGATGCCGTCGTCATTGGTGAGCAGGATCTCCATCGTGACGGCACTATAGTGCCGGCAGCGGGCCGGACCCAAGCGGGTTTCCCGCAGGCCGGCGCCCGGTCGCGGGAAACCCGTTCGAGCGCTATACTTCCCCCTTTCCCCGCCTTCGCACCCCGGCCACGGCCATCATGATCCCCAGCGCACCCCCGCGGCCGCAGCCGCGGCCCGACCCGTCGGCTCCACAGGAGCAGCCCAAAAGCGCGCAGCAGGTCGATCGCGTGATCGTGCTCGACTTCGGGTCGCAGTACGCCCAGTTGATCGCCCGCCGCGTGCGGGAACAGCACGTGTATTGCGAGATCGTGCGTCACGACATCGCTGCCCGGCGGATTCGTGCCCTGGCGCCACGCGGCATCATCCTCTCCGGCGGGCCGGCGAGCGTCTACGAGCCGGGTGCCCCCCGGTGCGACCCGGGGCTCTTTGACCTCGGCATCCCCGTGCTTGGCATCTGCTACGGCATGCAACTGGCCTGCGACGCTCTCGGCGGCCGGGTCGGCAGGGCGGAAGCCCGCGAGTACGGGCGGGCGACCTGCGACGTGCTGGCCGAAGACCCGCTGTTCGCCGGCGTGCCGGCGCGGACGGAAGTCTGGATGAGTCACGGCGACCAGGTCGCCGACGTCTCGGCGGACTTCCTGCCGCTGGCGGGCACCGCAACCTGCCCGCTGGCCGCGGTGCGGCACCGGACCAGGCCGGTCTACGGATTGCAGTTTCATCCCGAGGTCACGCACACCCCGGCGGGCGGACGAATCCTCGCCAATTTCCTGCGTTCGGCCTGCGGCTGTAGCGGCTCCTGGCGGCTGGAGGACTTCGCTGCCTCGATGATCGCCGAGATCCGCCGGCGGGTCGGCGACGATCGGGTGATCTGCGGCCTCTCGGGCGGGGTCGATTCGGCCGTCGTCGCAGCTCTTCTGTCGCGGGCGATCGGCGACAAGCTGTCCTGCATCCTCGTCGACAATGGACTGCTGCGGAAGAACGAGGCGACGGCGGTGATCGAGGAGTTCACGGATCACTTCAAGACCGATCTCCATGTCGTGCCGGCCACGGACCGGTTCCTGGCGGCGCTGGCCGGGGTGACGGAGCCGCAGGAGAAGCGCCGCCGGATCGGCCGCGTGTTCGTCGAGTGCTTCAACGACGAGGCGGCGAAGATCAGTGGGGCGCGGTTTCTCGCCCAGGGAACGCTCTACCCCGACGTGATCGAGAGCGGCGCCGCGCCGGACGGCCCTGCCGCCACCATCAAACTCCACCACAACGTCGGCGGCCTGCCGGAGGACATGCAGTTCGAGCTCATCGAGCCGCTCCGCGACCTGTTCAAGGACGAGGTCCGGCGGCTGGGGCTGCAGCTGGGGCTTCCCGAGCGGATCGTCTGGAGACATCCCTTTCCCGGGCCGGGACTGGCGGTCCGCTGCATCGGCGAGGTGACCGGCCCGCGGCTCGATCGGCTCCGCGAGGCCGACGCGATCGTGCTCGAAGAGATCGACCGGGCCGGGCTGATGCGCACGGTGTCGCAGGCCTTCGCGGTGCTCCTGCCCGTGCAGAGTGTCGGCGTCATGGGAGACGCGCGGACCTATGACGACGTGCTGGCCGTGCGGGCCGTCGAGACGGAGGATTTCATGACCGCCGACTGGAGCCATCTCCCCTACGAGGTCCTGGCGGCGATTTCCTCCCGCGTGATCAACGAGGTCCGGGGCATCAACAGGGTCGTCTACGACGTCTCCTCCAAGCCGCCCGCGACGATCGAGTGGGAATAGCGGACCGGCAAAATCGGCCGGCCCTGGCAGGATGGGCCGGCCGCAGACCGGGGCGTTCTCGGTTTTTCCCCGTCTGAGAACCGCCGGCACCGGTCCGCAACCTGCATGGATGACCGTTTTGACAGGGACCGCCGGGCGGGCGGTGCGGTCCGCGCCGCGGTATAGTGCCTCCTGGACGGGGTGGCCGGCCGGATGGCATGGATCCCGTCGGGAGCACGGCCGCATGCACGTCGCCATCGTCGAGGATGATCCGATCATCGCCCGGGCCGTTTCCCAGGCTGTCGAGGAGCGCGGACACCGCTGCACCTGGGTGGCGGATGGAGGCGTCGCGGCCCGCGACCGGATCCTCAACTCCGCCGACCTGGTCGTGCTCGACCTGATGCTGCCGACGATCGACGGCCTGGAACTCCTGCAGTCCGCCCGGACCGCCGGTGTCCGCACGCCGGTGATCGTCCTCACGGCGCTGGGCACTGTGCCGGAAAGGCTGGCGGGCTTCGCCGCCGGTGCCGACGATTACGTCGTCAAGCCATTCGCCATCGACGAACTGCTGGCGCGGATCGAGGCCCTGCGGCGACGGGCATCCGACAAGCCCACAGCCGAGATCGCAGCCGGTCCCCTCGTGCTGCACATCGGCCGCAGGCAGGCCGCGCTCGACGGCAGGACGATCGATCTCACGCCCACGGAGGCCAGTGTCCTCGAACTCCTCATGCGGTATGCCGGACAGGTCGTCACCCGCAACATGCTCTGCGCACACGTCTGGGGGTTTGCGTGGGACGGGCCCACGAACGTCATCGAGGTGCACATCAACCGGCTGCGAGGCAAGCTCGACAAGGGCCGTTCCGGCTCGCTGATCACCACCATCAGAGGCCGTGGGTATGCGCTGGCTGTCGCCTGAGCAGGTGACGTGGACTTCGCTCCGCGTTCACTTGACGCTCTGGAACACGCTCGTCTCGTTGCTCATCGTCGGGTCGTGCGTCGCCGCGGCCCGGCTCGCCGTCCGGTCCGCCCTGTACCACGAGGCCGATTCCACGCTTCGCGCCGAGTGCACCGAGGTCGTGCTGGCCAGCGAGGATCCCCGGGACGACACGCAGTCCGTGGTTGACGTGCTGCGGCGCAAGGCGGCCAGTCACGAGCACCGGGGCTGGTTCAGCCACCTGCTCTCCGAGGACGGCATGACGATCTGGCGGAGCAGCCGCTGCCCCGACGTCGTGGCCTCGTTTCCGCCCCAACGGAAGGACCGACTGGAGAACATCGTCCAACTTCCGGGCTACCGCTATGTGCGGCACCGGATCGATCTCGGCAGCTCGCCACCGTTGCACGTGCGAATCGGGACATCGACCGCCGGGCTCGACGCCGCCGTGCAGTCACTGACGCGATCACTGACGGCGGTCGGTCTCGGCATGGCGATCCTGACGCCGCTCATCGGCTACTGGATGGCCGTCCGCGCGACCCGGCCGGTGGCCGAGATTCTGCGCACGGCCGACAGCCTGAGACCGACGCGGCTCGGCGACCGGCTGCCGATCCGGGGCGCGAGGGACGAACTCGACCAGCTCTCGGTGACGATCAACCGGCTGCTCGACCAGGTCGCCGACCACGTCGACCGCCAGCGGCAGTTCCTCGCCGACGCCGCCCATGAGCTCCGCGGGCCGTTGGCCGCGATCCGCAGTTCCCTGGAGGTGGCCGTGTCCCGCGAGCGGACGGCGGGCGCCTACCGCAACACGATCGACGACGTGCTCGAGGAGACGGCGCACCTCGCCAAACTCGCCAATGACCTGCTCCTGCTCGCCGAGTCCGATGGCGAGCCCACCGGCGAGCCGGCCGCCGGCGTCGAGCTGACCCGCATCGCCCGGCAGACCGTCGACATGTTCACGGGAGTGGCTGAGGAGCGGGGAATCGATGTGCAGGTCGTGACGGCCCAGCCCGTGCTGGCGCGGGTCGATGCCGGCCAGTTTCGCCAGGTCATCGGCAACCTTCTCGACAACGCCATCCGGTTCACGCCGGCCGGCGGCAATGTCCGAATCGCGCTCGCTCAGGCTGCGAATGGCAGCCCTGTCGTCCTCCAGGTGCGGGACACGGGTGTCGGCATCCCGACCGCCGATGTGCCGCGAGTCTTCGACCGGTTCTTCAAGGCCGACCAAGCCCGCACCCGAGGCGAACGTGGCGGCGGCCTCGGCCTGCCGATCTGCCGGGCGATCGTAGCCCGTCACGGAGGCACGATCTCCCTGGCGAGTGAACAGGGCCGGGGGACCGTCGTGACCGTGCATCTTCCAGCCGCGGACGGCGGACTCCTCACCCTGGCTGAACCCTCACAGCCAGCCCATTTTGCCGGCATCGCGAGTTGATTTCTTGCCGGGGCTCAAGCCACCGGGCAAAGCCTGCCGATTCTCCCGACTGTACCTTCTGGGAGAAAAACGGCGTGGTCGCAAAGCATGCCGTCTTGGCGACATGGGCAGCCTGCGCCGTCCTGTCGGCCGCGTGGCTCCAGCCTGCCCGCGCGGCCCGCCCCGAGGCGGAGACCACGGCATCCGATTTTCCGGTCGTGGCCGAGGCTTCCGAGGCCGGCACGTTGGCTCTGCCGGCTCCGGAACCGGAGCCCGAAGCGATCCCGGCGCCTGCGGCGTCGCGGTTCCGGCCGGTGGCTGCGGGCGACAAGCCCGCCGGGCCGGAAGGCGGAAAGAAAGAAACCTCGAAGGAGGACGCGAAGGACGGCAAGAAGGACGAGAAGAAGCCGCCGGAGCCCTACGAGATCGGCAGCGACAAGAAGACCACGACGGCCTGGGCCGACGGCCTGCAGGCCCAGTCGGCCAACAAGGATTTTCGCGTCAAGGTCGGCGGCCGCACGCAGGTCGACGCGGTCGCATTCTCGGCCGGGCCAGGTCCGAGCGGGCAGCCGAACCAGGGGGGGCTCGATCCCGAACTCGCCGACACCGTGGACTTCCGCCGGGCCCGGTTTCGCGTCGAGGGCCGGATGTACGAGTTCTACGACTTCGCCTGCGAGTACGACTTCGTCAACCAGATCAACATCAACAACGAGGTCTTTCCCACCGAACGTGACTCGGGCCCGTTGACGGCCGTCACCGACCTGTGGATGCAGCTCCGCGAGCTCCCGCTCCTGGGCACCGTTCGCGTCGGCAACCAGAAAGACCCCTACGGCTACGAACACCTCACCAGCAGCCGGTTCCTCAACTTCATGGAACGCTCGTTCAGCCAGGACGCATTCGAGGGGCCGTTCAACAACGGCTTCGTGCCCGGCATCCAGATCATGAACAGCACCGAGGACGGACGCATCGGCTGGCAGGTGGGTGAGTTCAAGAACACGACGAATCCTTTCGGTTTCTCGAACTCCAGCGGCGGCAGCATGACCGTCGGGCGGATCGTCTTCCTGCCGATCATCGAGGACGAGGGGCGCAAGTTGCTCCATGTCGCGGTCGCGGGCCGGACGATGGAGCCGCGCCGGACCTACACCAGGTTCGACCCCGTCACGGGCCTGCCGCTCGGCGACCCGATCAACGCCGTCCGCTTCCGCAGCCGCGGCGACATCCGCAACGGGCCGCCGGGGCCGTTGAACTCGATCTACGCCGACACGGGACTCCTCCAGGGAACCTGGCAGAACATGATCGGCCTGGAACTCGTGGGCAACAACGGCCCCTGGTCGTTCCAGTCGGAATACTTCGGCTCCTGGCTCTACAATGCCCGCACCACGAACGCCGGCCCCTACGTGACCAACGGGTATCAGCCCGCGCCCGGCACCAGGGTGGGAACCGTCTACTACCAGGGAGCCTACGCCGAGGTGCTCTACTTCCTCACCGGTGAGAGCAGGACGTATTCTCAGATCGAGTACCGGTTCGACCGCGTCGTGCCGCACAACAACTTCTACCTCGTGCGCGGCGCCGGCCCCCGCGGCCGCTTCGCCCTCAGCGATGGGGCCTGGCAGGTGGGCCTGCGGTACAACTATCTCTGTTTGAACGACGGCGAGGTCAACGGCGGCGTCCTCAACGGCTTGACGCTCGGCCTCAACTGGTTCTTCAACCCGAACGCCAAGCTCCAGTTCAACTACGACTGCACCTACCGCGACTTCGCGAGCACGCCCTGGAACAAGAACGGCACGCCCGGCACGAGCTACGAAGGGAGCGGCTGGATCCACGGCTTCGGCACCCGGCTGGCCTTCGATTTCTGAGCAGTTCCCCGACCGATTCCCCGCGGAGACAGCGACCATGCGCACGATCCTCCTGGCCGGCTTGGCCGGCCTTGCCCTCGCCATCGGCCTCGAATGTGCATGGGCGGCCGGGAGCGGCGGACATCGGAGTTGCACCGACGTCGGCTGCCCGGCCTGCGTGCCGGTCTGCCGGGGCTCGTGGAAGGAGGAGAAGACGAAGAAACCCGCCTACTCCATGAAGTGCGAATATGCCTGCGCCCGCGGCCGCGACTCCTGGCACGCCCCCGAGCCTGAATGCCGCTGCACGCCCCCCTGCGGCAACGTGTTCGTCAAGAAGCGGCTCTACAAGACAGACGGACGCGAGAAGGTTGAGAAGGTGCCGAAGTACGAGGTGCAGATGGTGCCGGCGCCGGCGACCTGCGGCGATGAAGGCTGCTGCTGGTGGAACCCGTTTGCGCTCCTCTTCGGCGGCCGCTGACGCCGCCCCGGCGCGAGGCACGATGGCATCGCTCCCCGAGATCGGCTCGCGACCCCCGGACCGTTGCGCGGCGGGAATCGTCTTCGCGCTCGCCATCGAAGCTGATGCATTTGATCGACTGGCCGCCGGCAGGATCGAGACCCGGGCGGCCGACCTGACGATCGTCGAGGGCAAGGTCGCGGAACGGCGCGTGGTGTGGTGCGTCTCAGGAGTCGGCAGGGCCGCGGCGATGCGGGCGGCCGAACGACTCGTCGCCGGCCACCGGCCGCGGCTGCTCGTGACGGCAGGGTTCGCAGGTGGACTCGTGCCGGGACTCACGCGGGGCAGCGTCGTCCGTCCCGACCGCGTGGTAACGGCCGCCGGCGAGGCGGCGCTGCCACTGCTGCCGGATACCGCCGGGGATGGCGGACACGCCAGGCCGCTCACGATCGTCACGGCGGATGAAATCCAGTCGACCGCGGCCGCGAAGCGGAACCTGGCCGCCAGCAGCGGCGGGCAGCTCGTCGACATGGAAACGCATGCGGTGGCCGCCGTGGCCGCGGCCGCCGGGCTGCCTTGCGCGGCGCTGCGGGTGATCTCGGACGATGCCACACAGGACCTTCCCGCCGAGGTCGCGCGCCTGACGCGACCGCAGCCGACACTGCGCCGGCTGGGGGCCGCCCTGGCAACGATCGGCCGCCGGCCCGGTGCCGCCGTCGACTTGTGGCGACTCTACGAGCACGCCGTCGTGGACGCGCGCAGACTCGCCGCGGCCCTCGCGGCACTCTGTCGCTCGCTCCCGCCCTGATTCAAGTGACGTGACTCAGGCGGCGTGATTCGGCGGCGCGTCGCGCGGTCAGCCGGCGACGAGCCGCACGAGCGGCCCCCGCGGCAGGTCGTCGACCAACGCCCGAAAGGGCCTGCCGGCGGCGGCCGCCAGGGCCTCGGCCGCGATCCGGCCACTCCGGACCGCGCCCTCCATCGTCGATGGCCAGCCTGTGGCGGTCCAATCTCCGGCCAGAAACAGCCCTGGCACGCGGGTGGCGGCCGGCGGCCGCACGGCCTCCACGCCAGGCCGAACGGAGAGCACGGCCGTCGGATCGGTGACGATCCGGGACTCCAGCAGCCGGGCGTCACGGGCGGCCGGAAACACGTCCCTGATCTCGGCGACGACGCGGTCGAGAACCGCGTCGCGGTCGCCGCCGAGCAGGTCGCGGGAGGCGCTGATCACGACCTGGCAGTGCCCCGGGCTGTCACCGCGAAATGCCCACTGCGACACCCGGCCCACGAGCACGGCGTGCGGCAGGTCGATGACGTCGCGGTCGAACCAGAGGTGCACCGCCGTGATCGGCGAGCCGACGAGCCGTTCGTCCGCGGCTGGCACGATGTCGGGAAGCAGCCGTGCGGCCGCCCGCCAGGGAAGGGCGACGATCGCGGCAGCGCAGGGGAACGTTGCGTCGGCGGCCCGGATCGCCATCACGCGCCCGCCCGGATCACGATCGATGCCCGTCACCGTCCGCCCCGTGAGCACGCGGGCACCGCGACTCTCGAGCCAGGCCACGAGCCGCACGCCGAACAGGTCTCCGAGCGGCGCACGCGGCACGTGCAGGTCGGCGGCCCGGGGATGGGCGAGGAAACCGTCGACGACGACCTTGCGGGCCGCGGACACGCTCACGAGATCGATCGATTCGCCCAAAGCGCTCTCCAGCACCGGCTGCCAGAAGAGCCTGATCACGGTCTCCGGCTGGCCTGTCATCCGCAGCCAGGTGACCGCGGTCCGCCCCGCGTCGCTGTCGGCGCCGCGATGTCGGGCCAGCCGGAGCATGCCGAACGCCAGCCGCATCTTCTCCCGGAGCGTGAAGTGCTTCATGCCGAAGAGCAGGGGGGCGAGGTGGAGCGGTGCCGGCAGCCGGCGTGACGGCGTGCATGCCGCCCGGTCGCCATCCGGGCCGATGAACCATAACGTCCGGTCGCACCGCAGGTCGTCCGCCAGGCCGGCCCGGTCGCAAAGGTCGAGAAAATTCGTGCAGCAGCCCATGGCGACGTGCTGGCAGGCATCGACGAGTCCGCCGCCGAGCGGATCCTCGAACGAGGCCGCCCGGCCTCCGGAGCGGCGCCGGGCCTCGAGAAGGGTGACGGCAAAGCCCGCCTCGACGAGCGCCGCCGCGGCCGCCAAGCCGGCCAGGCCGCCGCCGACGACGATGACCGACGCCGGATCGGCGTTTTCAGCGGGCATGGTGGCAGCGTTCACGATGCAGCTCCGATACGGTGCAGGTTTTCAGCGCTACCGGCGCGGCGACGGCGGCCCGAGCAGGACCGTCGCCGCCACGGCCGCGAGCATCCGCGGCCGCGCGGGCCGCACACGCCGGGTGAAAATCGCCGTTCCGGCCCGCTCCACCGCGCGAAACAGCGACCGGTAGCCGCCGAGCATGGCACGGAACACGATCCGGCCGTCGGTGGAGAGCATCCGATCGAGGCGGCCGGCCCGGGCATAGAGATCGAGGGTCCGGGACCGTTCCAGCGCGGCCAGCCGGGCGAATTCGGGACCGATTCGGCCCCGGCGCAGGTCGTCGGCCGTGCAGCCGCAGGCCGCGATGTCCTCCTGCGGCAGGTAGATCCGGCCGCGGCCCAGGTCCTCCGGAATGTCGCGCAGGATGTTGGTCATTTGGAATGCCAGGCCGCAGTCGTGCGCGGCAGCGTTCGCGGCGTCGACGGTGAACCCCCAGACATGGATCGCGGCCACTCCCACGGCCCCGGCCACGCGTTGACAGTACTCCGTCAATCCGGCGAACGTCGCGTATTCGGTCCGGTCGAGGTCCATCCGCACGCCGTCGAGGATGTCGCGGATGCAGGACGCGGGGACGGCGAACCGACGGACTGTGTCTGCCAGCGCCCGGAGCACAGGATCCGCTTCCGGCCCGCCGGCGAGCGCCGTCGCGGTCCGCTCCGCGAAGGCGTCAAGTTCGCGCCGTGCCGTGGCCTGGTCGGTCGCATCGTCGACGACATCGTCCGCCAGCCGGCAGAAGGCGTAGAGCGCGGTCGTGCCCCGACGCTTCGCGGGAGGGAGAAGACGGATCGGCAGGGCGAACGTCGAGCCGGAGCGGCGCAGGACGGCGGCGCAGGCGGCGTGATCGTGGTCCAGCGTGACCGACCGGTTCATGCACCGCTCCAGCCGGGAGCGAGCCGGCATTCGATCCAGGCTCGCCCTGCAAGGGCGAGTTTCGTCCAGCGACCGACGGTCGGCCGGCGGGACAGCGTGTCGCAGCCCGCCCGCTCGATCGCGGCGGCGATCGCCCGACCGCCGCCGAGGAACATGCGGATCGCCGGCCGCAATGCCGTCGGCGCACGGCCGACGAGCGGCGCACCGGCGGCAAACTGTTCCCGGGCCCAGGCCAGTTCCTCACGAACGAGCGCCCTGAGGGCCGCCGGGGCGGCGGGCAAGTCGAGCATCGACTCGTCGACGCCGAACCGCCGCATGTCGTCGGCCGGCAGGTAGACGCGGCCGGCGATCCTGTCTCGCTTCAGGTCCTGCCAGAAGTTGACCAGTTGCAGTCCGGTGCAGATGGCATCGGACATGGCGACGAGCGCGGGCTCACGACAGCCCTCGAGGGCGAGCACGATGCGACCGACGGGGTCGGCGGACCTGCGGCAGTAGTCGAGGAGTTCGGCACGCGTGGCATAGCGGGTGCGGACCTGGTCTTGGCGAAAGGCGTCGATCAGGTCGGCGAACGGTTCACTCGTCAGCCCGGTTTCGCTGGCGGTCGCCGCCAGGGCGACGAAAATCGGATGCGCCGCCCGGCCCGCGAAACACTCCTCCAACTGCCGCTGCCAGTCGGCCAGCCGGCGATCCGCCTCCGCCGGAGCGCCGGTCTCGTCGGCGAGATCGTCGCTCCAGCGGGCGAAGGCGTAGACGGTGGCCAGATGCTGCCGGAGCCGCGCCGGCACGAGCCGCGTCGCCACGGTGAAGTTCTCGTAGTGCCGGGCGGCGACGTCCCGGCAGAAGGCCTCCGCCGCGGCACGATCGGTGCCGGCGGGGACCGCGGCCTGCTCCCAGGCCGCCGGATCGCGCCGGGCGGCCTGCACCCGCGGACTTCCGCCGACGGTCGTCGATTCGGCTGCCATGACTGGACGGATCCTGCGTCTCCGGGCACCGGCTCACTGGCCGGGTCGTGCACCGTTCACTACGATGCCTGCGGTTCGCGAACACGCTGTTGTACCCTACTCGCTCGGACGCCTCCATGAAGATCCTTCTCGCCAGTCCCCGTGGATTCTGTGCCGGCGTGAACATGGCGATCGAGACGCTGGAGACCGCGATCCGCCTCTACGGCACGCCGATCTACGTGTTCCACGAGATCGTGCACAACAAGCACGTCGTCGAGCGGTTCATCCGCGAGGGAGCGGTGTTCGTCGACGCCGTCGAGGAGGTGCCGGAGGGAGCGGTGCTGCTGTTTTCGGCCCACGGCGTGGCCCCGGAGGTCCGCAGCATCGCCGCCGCCCGCCGGCTGCGGGCGATCGACGCCACCTGCCCGCTCGTCACCAAGGTTCACCTCGAGGCGATCAAGTACGCAAAGGCGGGTTACCGTCTGATCCTCATCGGTCACGAGGGGCACGACGAGGTGATCGGCACGATGGGGCAGGCTCCGGATGCGTTCACGCTCGTGGAGACGGACGCGGAGGTCGACGCCCTGCCGTTCGGCCCCGACGACCGGCTGGCCTACCTGACCCAGACCACCCTTTCCGTGGACGACGCGTCGCGAATCATCGCCCGGTTGAAGGAACGATTTCCGCAGATCGTCGGGCCGCCGAAGGACGACATCTGCTACGCCACGCAGAACAGGCAGGAGGCGGTCCGGCTGCTCTCAGACGAAGCCGACCTGACGCTCGTGCTCGGCAGTCGCAACAGCTCCAACAGCCAGCGGCTCGCCGAGTTGGCCCGGGAGCGGGACATCCCCGCATACCTCATCGACGGCGCCGATGAAATCGACCCGGCCTGGTTCGAGGGCGTGAAGACGGTTGTGATCACGGCCGGGGCGAGCGCCCCGGAGAGCGTCGTCCAGGACTGCATCCGCTGGCTTCGGGAGCGGTTCAAGGCCACGGTCGAGGAGCGGACGATCCGCCACGAGGACGTCTACTTCCCGCTGCCGAAGGAACTGCGTGCCGCGGCCGCTGCAGTCCAGTTGCCGATGGCGTGAGTAGGCTCGGGGGAGATCCTCTCGAGCCAGTCTGCCGCCGCAGGATGCGGCGATTGCCGACCGGCGAAAACCTCGGCTTTTCGACGGGGCGGCCAAGTGGCCAAAGGCCATGGATGGCTTTGGCCACGTACAGTCAGCAGACTGTGCACCAGTCTGCCGCCGCAGGATGCGGCGATTGCCGACCGGCGAAAACCTCGGCTTTTCGACGGGGCGGCCAAGTGGCCAAAGGCCATGGATGGCTTTGGCCACGTACAGTCAGTGCGTCAACTTCTTGTAGCGGAAGCGGTGCGGCTCGTCGGCCTCGAGGCCCAGTCGCTCCCGCCGGCTGCGCTCGTAAACCTCGAAGTTCCCCTCGCAGACGTGGACGTAGCCGTCCCCCTCGAAGGCGATGATGTGCGTCGCCAGCCGGTCGAGGAACCAGCGGTCGTGGGTGATCACGACGACCGAGCCGGCGAAGCTGGTGATCCCTTCCTCGAGCGACCGCAGGGTGTCGACATCGAGGTCGTTCGTGGGCTCATCCAACAGCAGCAGGTTGGAGCCGCCGCGGAGGAGCTTGGCCAGATGGACGCGATTCCGCTCGCCCCCGGAAAGCGTTCCCACCTTCTTCTGTTGGTCTGGGCCCATGAAGTTGAACTTCGCCACGTAGCTGCGGGCGTTGACCGTCCGCTTGCCAAGTTCGATCGTGTCGTGGCCGCCGGAGATCTCCTCGAACACCGTCTTGTTCGGGTCGAGGGCGTCCCGGTTTTGGTCGACGTAGCCGATGTCCACGGTGGCCCCGACCGTGATCGAGCCGGTATCGGGCTTTTCGGCGCCGACGAGCATGCGGAAGAGCGTCGTCTTGCCGGCGCCGTTGGGACCGATGATCCCCACGATGCCGCCGGGCGGGAGCCGGAAAGACAGGTCTTCGAACAGCAGCTTGTCGCCGAAGGCCTTGGAGATTTTTTCCGCGTCGATCACCTGGTCGCCGAGCGGCCGGCTCGCCGGGATGAAGATCTCGACGTCCTGGTCGCGGACGGCGGCCTGCTCCGCGGCAAGTTTCTCGTAGGCGGCGAGCCGGGCCTTGCTCTTGGCCTGCCGGGCCTTGGGGGACATGCGCACCCATTCCAGTTCGCGGTCGAGCGTCTTCTGCCGGGCGCTGGCCTGCTTCTCCTCCAGTTCCAGCCGGGCCTTCTTCTGCTCCAGCCAGGCGGTGTAGTTGCCCTCGAAGGGGATGCCGCGGCCGTGATCGACCTCGAGGATCCACTTGGCGACGTTGTCGAGGAAGTAGCGGTCGTGCGTCACCGCCACCACCGTCCCGGCATATTCGGCGAGGTGCCGCTCCAGCCAGTTGACGCTCTCGGCATCGAGGTGGTTCGTCGGCTCGTCGAGGAGGAGCAGATCTGGCTTCTCCAGGAGCAGCCTGCACAGCGCGATCCGGCGCCGCTCGCCGCCGGAGAGTTTTTCCACGCCCCAGTCGCTGGGGGGCAGGTTCATCGCGTCCATGGCGATCTCCACCTGCCGGTCCAGATCCCAGAGGTTCTTGGCATCGATTTCGTCCTGGACGGCCGCCTGCTCGGCGAGCAGCTTTTCCATCTCCGCGTCGGAGAGCGCCTCCCCGAACCGGGCGTTGATCGCCTCGTAGCGGCGCAGCACGGCCCGGGCCTGGTCGACGCCATCCATGACGTTCTCGAACACCGTCTTCTTGGGGTCGAGCCGGGGTTCCTGCTCGAGATACCCGACGGTGTATCCCTCGGCGAGCCGGGCCTCGCCGTCATACTCCCGGTCGATACCCGCCATGATCTTCATCAGGGTGCTCTTGCCGGCGCCGTTGCGGCCGAGCAGGCCGATCTTGGCTCCCGGATAGAAGGCGAGGTTGATGTTCTTGAGCAGCTCGCGCTGGCCGAACTTCTTGTTCAGGTCGGAAATTTGGAAAATGAAGGCGGGGCCCATCGATCGATTCATCGCTCCTGCGGGGTGATCCGAGTCCGGCATTCTATCACGGACGCCCGCCCGTGCGGCGGCCTGCATGCGCCGGTCTCGTTGCAGCCGGGCAGGGGATGCCCTATTATTCCAGGCCGTTTCCCTGATCGTCGTCGAGGAGTTTTTTACATGGCCGACTACGTGCATCCCGAGGTGCTGGTTCCCACCGCCTGGGTCGCGGAGCATCTCTCCGATCCCGCCGTGCGGATCGTCGAGTCGGACGAGGACCGGGCTCTGTACACCATGGGACACGTCCCGGGGGCCGTAGAAATCGACTGGGCCGTCGACCTTCAGTGCCCGGTCGTCCGCGACTACATCGACCGGACCGCCTTCGAAAAACTCTGCGTCGACAAGGGCATCTCCAACGACACGACGGTCGTTTTCTACGGCGACAAGAACAACTGGTGGGCCTGCTACGCTTTCTGGGTGTTCAAACTCTACGGCCACAAGGACTGCCGGATCATGAACGGCGGCCGGAAACGCTGGGAACTCGACGGCCGGGGCTGGTCGACCGACCGCGTCTCGTATCCCGCCGGACGGTACACGGCGACCGAGCAGGACGGCTCGATCCGGGCCCTGCGGGAGGAGGTCCTCAAGCACTGCAAGGGGGGGAAGCAACTGCTCGACGTCCGCTCGCCCGAGGAATACCGGGGGGAGCGGATGCACATGCCCGACTACCCCAACGAGGGCGCCGTCCGCGGCGGCCACATTCCCGGCGCCCTCAACGTGCCCTGGCCCTGGAACTGCAATGAGGACGGGACGTTCAAGCCGGTCAAGGAACTTGAAAAGCTCTACATCAAGGAACTGCGGATGAAACGCCGGTCACCGACGATCGCCTACTGCCGGATCGGCGAGCGGTCGAGCCTGACCTGGTTCGTCCTCACCTACCTGCTCGGCTTCGGCAACGTGAAGAATTACGACGGCTCCTGGCTGGAGTGGGGCAACGCCGTCCGCGTCCCGATCGCCAAGGGGGCCGAGCCTGGGGGTGCGACGTCGCCTGCCGCCTCCGCCGCCCATGCGTAGCGACCGATGAGCGTCAGCGACAAGGTCGAGGAGATCGTCGGCGAGTTCGCCGAACTCGACGGCCGCGAAAAACTCGAACTGCTCGTGGATTACGCCAACGGGCTGCCGCCGCTGCCGCCCGCCTACGAGGCCCGGAAGGCGGTCGAAGACCGGCGGGTGCATGAGTGCCAGACGCCCGTCTTCCTCTGGACGGAGTGCGACGCGGGCAAGGCCCGGCTCGTGGCCGAGGTCGCTCCCGAAGCGCCCACCGTCAAGGGGTTCGTCGCGATCCTCGCGGCCGCGGTGAACGGCCGCCCCGTGGAGGAGGTGGCGGCGATCCCCGACGACCTGCTCGACCGGATCGGCCTCGCCCCGGTGCTCGGCATCCTTCGGGCCCGTGGCCTGCAGGCGATCACGGCCCGGATCAAGCGCGGGCTGATCGCGGCCGCGGCCTCCGGCTGAAGCGACGAGTTCACTCTTCCGGAGAATCTCCCTCGTGTCACCTGCCGAACAAGTCGTCGCCGGCATCGATCTCGGCGGCACCGCGATCAACTACACATTCCTCGACGAGCGCGGACAGTTTCTTTTCGAGGGTCTCTGCGAGCATCCCGCCCGCAGCGTGGAGGGGCCCGACGTCTGCCTGGGGCAGATCGTCACCGGGCTGCGGATCGCGGCCGACCGGTCGGGACTGCCCCTGGAAAAACTCGTGGCCGTGGGACTCGACACGCCGGGGCCGGCGAGTGGCACGGGCGTCCTCAGCCGGCGCGGCTCGACGAACTTCGTCCATCCCGAGTGGGCCGGCTTCGACATCCGCGCCGGCCTGGAGCGGCGGCTCGGCCTGCCGGTCACCTACCTCAACGACGGCAACGCCGCCGCGCTCTGGGGGCACGTCTCGATCTTCGGCTCCGAGAACGACGCCACGAGCATCTCGGCGATCATCGGCACCGGCCTCGGCGGCGGCGTGATCACGGGGGGCCGGGTGGTGACCGGCCGCAACGGGTTTGGCGGCGAGCTTGGTCATGTGCTCCTCCCCTGGACGGCGATCCCCGGCCTCGAAGGGCTTTCCCCCGCGTGCAACTGCGGCCGCACCGGGGACCTCGAATCCCTCTGCTCGCTGACCGCGATCCGGAGGACGCTCCTGCCTCATTTTCTCGCCCGCCGCCCCGACCACCCGCTGGCAAAGGAGACCGATCCGGCCGTGGCTGCGAAGCAGGTCCGCGGCCTTGCGGAACGTGGCGACGAACTCTGCCGGGAGATCTTTCGGGTCCAGGCCCGGGCGCTCGGCCTGTTCTTCGACGAGATGATCAACGTCTTCGATCCGGACGCGCTCATCGTGGGAGGCGGGGCGGTGGAGACCGACGAGGCGTTTCGGCAATGGTTTCTCGCCGAGATCCGCGCCGGCATGCCCACCCAGCGGGAGGAGCAGGCCGAACTGCCGATCCACGTCATGCCGGCCGGCGACACGGCCGGCGCCCGCGGCGCCGCCCTCGACGCCGCCCGGTTCGTCCGCGAGCGCTGACCCAGGGCAATCGCATCTTCTGAGAGCGGCACAAGTATTGCGGTGAGTCGTCGAAAGGCAAGCGGGCGGCGGTGGCCGCACGCCACCTGGCCTTTGTCATGGAGGACGACTTGTGATTGTTTCAAC
>Ga0315899_10000251_pt1 | contig 66114 bp, 59 predicted proteins | sample LakEriMetagenome_2_FD_203518 | JGI IMG/M metagenome (GOLD analysis project Ga0315899, IMG submission 203518) | Freshwater fungal communities from buoy surface, Lake Erie, Ohio, United States - Buoy 4 MA112 | ecosystem: Environmental > Aquatic > Freshwater > Lake | place: USA: Lake Erie, Ohio... | reverse complement strand
AGCCCCGTCCGGGCGAGACGCTTCATCGCCTCGCCGACGGGCGTGCGGCTCATGCCGAGCCGCCGCGCCAGCTCCGGCTCTGACATCAGCGCACCCGGCCGGATCTCCATCGTCACGAGCATCGCCTCGATCCGCTCGAACGCGCGGTCGGCGAGGGTCCCCAACGCGTCCTCCTGCGGCGCCGTCCGGCGCGCGCGCGGTTTCGGTGCGGACGCCTTCGGGGCGCTCGCCTTCGGTGCGGGCGCCTTCGGCGTGCGGACCTTCGGCGGGGTCGCCTTCGATGGGGTCGCCGCCGCTGCGGGACCGGTGCGCGAAGCCTGTCGAGCCATGGAGTCTCCCGTTCCTGTGGACCTGATTGTCGCGCGAACCTCGTCCCCGCGCTGTACCGATGTGGTGACGCTGTTGCGTGCCGCTGGAATACCACATACATTGCACCAGAACGCCGGTGGTCGGCGAAGGAGCGCACGTTGGAGCAGCACACCGAGCGGGCCGAGGCCCGCGCAGCCGCCTGCCGGGAGCTACTCGCCCGGATCCGCTGCCTCGAGGCCGCGCACGCGACGGGCCCGTTCCCGCGCGAGGCGGTGGTCGACGCCCTGCTGGCGTTCGTGGAACGCCACCGCCCGCTCTTCCCCGACGAGGACTTCGCATCGCCGCGCGCGCACGGCCGCTTCCATCCGCTCGTCGAGGGCGGCGACACGCCCTACGGGCTCTACTACGGCGTCACGCGCCCGGGCAAGGAAGCCGCGCCGCACGACCACGGCGTGTGGGGCTCGACGGTCGCCTTCAGCGGCGTCGAGGTGAACACGTTCTGGAAGCGCACCGACGACGGCCGGTCCGAGACCCGCGCGACGATCGAGCTCACCCACGAGATCCCGGTCGAGCCGGGCCGCGGGATGTTCCTCGGCGCGAACGAGCTGCACGGCACGGTCACGACCGGCGAAGTGGAATCGCGACTGCTGCACCTCTACGAGCGCCCGTTCGCCCAGTTCCCGCCGGTGGTGTTCTACCACCCCGAGCTGGGCACCCGACGCCGCCTCCCCGCATCCGCGGGCCGCACGATCCGCGGCGGCTGACCGCCGCCCCGCCAGGAGCCCGCCCATGACCCTCGCCCGCCTCGTCGCGACGGCCGCGCTCGCCGTCCTCGCCCATGTCGCCGTCCCCGCCGCGGCGCAGACCCCCGCCGCCGCGCCCGCCGCCACGCCGGTGCGCGGCGGCACCCTGACGATGACCGTCAACCCCGAGCCGCCCTTCCTGCTGAGCGCGATCAATCCGACGCTGCAGATGGGCATGGTGACGACCAAGGTGATGGAAGGGCTGCTGTGGTACGACCACACGCTCACGCCGAGGCCGCAGCTCGCCGAGAGCTGGGAAGTGTCCAAGGACGGCCTGTCGTACCGGTTCAACCTGCGCCGCGGCGTGAAGTGGCACGACGGTCGCGACTTCACCTCGGCCGACGTCGTCTACTCGCTCACCAAGGTCTGGAAGCCGATGCACGCGCGCGGCCGCTCGACCTTCGCGAAGGTCGTCGCCGTCGACGCGCCCGACGCGCACACCGTCGTGATCCGGCTCTCCGAGCCGACCCCGATGATGATGACCGCGCTCTCCGCCTACGAGTCGCAGGTCGTCCCGAAGCACGTGTTCGACGGCACGGACATCGCGTCGAACCCGGCGGTCAACGCGCCGATCGGCACCGGCCCCTTCGTCTTCAAGGAGTGGAAGAAGGGCAGCCACGTCATCCTCGAGCGCAACCCGAACTACTGGGACGCGGGCAAGCCGTACCTCGATCGGGTCGTGTTCCGCTTCATCAACGACGCCTCGTCGCGCGCGGCGGCGTTCGAGTCGGGCGAGGCGCAGATCGGCGGCCTGTCGCCGGTGCCGCTCGCCGACGTCGCGCGGATGTCGAAGCTGCCGCAGATCGAGATCGAGACCCGCGGCTACGACTACATGTCGCCGGTCTACCTGATGGAGGTGAACATGCGGCGCGGGCCGCTCGCCGACGTCCGGGTGCGGCGCGCGCTCGCGCACGCGATCGACCGAGCCGCGCTGGCCAAGGTGGTCTGGTTCGGCTACGGCGTGCCCGCGGTCTCGCCGGTGCCCTCGACGATCAAGGCCTTCCACGCGCCGCCCGACGACGCGAAGTACCCGTTCGACCCGAAGCGCGCCGAGGCGCTGCTCGACGAGGCCGGCCACAAGCGCGGCGCCGACGGCAAGCGGTTCAAGGTGACGCTCGACTACATGCCCTTCGGCGCCGACTACCAGCGCAGCGCCGAGTTCGTGAAGCAGCAGCTCGGCCGTGTCGGCATCGACGCCGAGATCCGGAACACCGACCTGCCGACCTACGCGAAGCGGATCTACAGCGACTACGACTACGACCTGACGCTCGGCTACTACGGCGCGTTCCCGGACCCCACTCAGGGGCTGCAGCGGATCTTCTGGTCGAAGGCGGTCGGCAAGGGCGTGGTCTTCACCAACTCGAACGACTACCGGAACCCGATGATGGACCAGGTCCTCGAGGGCGCGCAGACCGAGAACGACCGGGCCAAGCGCTTCGAGATGTTCGCGCGGATGCAACGGATCGCGATGACCGACCTGCCGGTAGTGCCGCTGATGGAGATGCGGCTGTTCACGATCTCCAATCGCGCCGTGAAGAACCACACGATGGGCGCGGACGGCATCATCGGCGGCAACTTCGCGAACACCTGGATCGCGCGGTGAGCACCCTGCCCGCCCGCCGCGCCGCCGCGGCCGGGCGGGCGCCGCGGCTCGTCGTCGCCGCGCGCTGGAGCGCGGCGAGGCTCGCCAGCATGGTGCCGGCGGTGCTGGGCATCGCGGCGGTCAACTTCCTGCTGCTGCAGCTCGCGCCGGGCGATGCGGCCGACGTGCTCGCCGGCGAGTCGGGCTCGGCCACGCCCGAATACGTCGCGGAGCTCAAGGCCCGCTTCGGCCTCGACCAGCCCGTCTGGGTGCAGTTCGGCCGCTACCTGCTGCGGCTGCTACAGCTCGACCTCGGCTTCTCGTTCCGCCACAACGAACCGGTGCTCGCGCTGGTGCTCGAGCGGCTGCCGGCCACGCTGCTGCTGATGGCGGTGGGCATCGCGATCGCGTTCGGCGCGGGGATCGGCCTGGGCGTGCTCGCCGCGCGCCACGTCCACCGCTGGCTCGACGGGGCGATCTCGACCGCCGCGCTCCTCGTCTACGCGACCCCGGTCTTCTGGATCGGCCTGATGATGATCGTGCTGATGAGCGTGCGGCTGGGCTGGCTGCCGTCGGGCGGGTACGAGTCGGTGGGCGCGGGCCACGCGGGATTGCGCCACGCGCTCGACGTCGCCGCGCACCTGGTGATGCCGGCGACCACCCTCGCGCTGTTCTACACGGCCTTCTACACGCGGATGATGCGCGCCTCGATGCTCGAGGTGTTCAACCAGGACTACGTGACCACCGCGCGGGCCAAGGGGCTCGCCGAAGGCCGCGTGATGCGGCGCCACGTGCTGCGCAACGCGATGCTGCCGATGGTCACGATGCTCGGGCTGCAGGTCGGCACGCTGCTCGGCGGTGCCGTGCTCGTCGAGACGGTGTTCGCGTGGCCGGGGCTCGGACGGCTCGGCTTCGAGGCGGTCGCCAGCCGCGACTTCAACCTGCTGCTGGGCATCCTGCTGCTGTCCTCGCTGGTGGTGATGGTGGTGAACCTCGCGGTCGACCTGGCCTACGCCTGGCTCGACCCGCGGATCGAGCTGCGATGAGCGCCGGCGCCGGTGCCGCCTTCGTGCGCCGGTTCGCGCGCTCGCGCGCAGCGCTCGTCGCCGCGGGCATACTCGCGGCGATCGCGGTGCTCGCCGTCGCCGCGCCGCTGCTCTACCCGGTCGATCCGTGGGACATGGTCGGCCAGCCGTTCACCTGGCCGGGCACCGATCCGCAGTTCCCGCTGGGCACGGACATGATGGGGCGCGACCTCGCGGCGGGCCTCGTGCACGGCGCGCGGGTGTCGCTGCTGATAGGGGTGGTCGCCACGGCGATGGCGGCGACGATCGGCGTCGGCATCGGCGCCGTCGCCGGCTACCACGGCGGGCGCGCCGACCGGTGGCTGATGCGCCTGACCGAGCTGTTCCAGACGCTGCCGCCGTTCGTCTTCGCGATCGTCGTGGTCGCCGTGCTGCAGCCCACGGTCGCGACGGTCACGGTCGCGATCGGGCTGGTGTCGTGGCCGGCGCTCGCGCGGCTGGTGCGCGCCGAGTTCCTCGCGCTGCGCGAGCGCGAGTTCGTGCAGGCGAGCGTCGCGATCGGCATGGGCGACGCGCGCATCATCGGCACGCAGATCCTGCCGAACGCGCTGCCCGCGATCGTCGTCACCGCGTCGCTGAACGTCGCGACCGCGATCCTGCTGGAGGCGGGCCTGTCGTTCCTCGGGCTCGGCGACCCGAACGTGATGAGCTGGGGCTCGATCATCGGCGCAGGCCGCGACGCGCTGCGCTCGGCGTGGTACATCGCCGCGCTGCCGGGCCTCGCGATCGTGGCCACGGTGCTGTCGATCAACCTCGTCGGCGAGGGCCTGAACGACGCCCTCAACCCGCGACTGCGCAACCGCTAGGCGCACCATGGCCCTGCTCGAGATCCGCGACCTGCAGACCCACTTCCGGGGCCGCGGCGACGCGCCGGTCCGTGCGGTCGACGGCGTGTCGCTGACGGTCGAACGGGGCGAGATCGTGGCACTCGTCGGCGAGAGCGGCTGCGGCAAGACCGTGACCGCCTTCTCGATCCTCGGGCTCGTGCCCGATCCGCCCGGCCGGATCGTCGGCGGCAGCATCCGCTTCGAGGGCCGCGAGCTGGTCGGGATGCCCGCCGCCGAGCTCGCGCGGCTGCGGGGCGGCTCGATGGCGATGATCTTCCAGGATCCGATGACGGCGCTGAACCCGACGATGCCCGTCGGCGAGCAGATCGCCGAGTCGATCGTCGCGCACGCCGGCGTTGGCCGCGCGGCGGCCCGCGCGCGCGCGGTCGAGTTGCTCGACCGCGTCCGGGTGCCCGACCCTGCCCGTCGCGTCGACGAGTACCCGCACCGGCTGTCGGGCGGCATGCGGCAGCGCGTGATGATCGCGATGGCGCTCGCCTGCGAGCCGAAGCTGCTGATCGCCGACGAGCCGACCACCGCGCTGGACGTGACGATCCAGGCGCAGATCCTGGACCTGCTGCGCGGCATTCGGCGCGACAGCGGCACCGCGATCCTGATGATCACGCACGACCTCGGGGTGGTGGCCGAGATCGCGGATCGCGTGGCCGTCATGTACGCGGGCCGCAAGGTCGAGGAGGCGCCGGTGCGCGAGCTCTTCGGGGCGCCGCGCCACCCGTACACGGTCGGGCTGCTCGGGTCGCTGCCGGGGCGCGAGGAGGTGGACGGCGGCGGGCACCGCGCGCCGCTGCGGGAGATCCCGGGTCTCGTGCCGCCGCTCGACGCGCTGCCCGCGGGGTGTGCGTTCGCCGCGCGCTGCCCTTCAGCGGCCGACGCCTGCGCCGCGCGCCGCCCCGAGCTGGCGCCGATCGGCCGGGGCGTGGTCGCGTGCCACGTCGCGCACGGGACCCGCGACGCGAGCGTGGCGACATGACCGGGCTGCTGCGCGTCGAGAACCTGAGCAAGCGCTTCGCGGTGCGCGGCGGCACCGTGCACGCGCTCGACGACGTGAGTTTCGAGATCGACGCAGGCCGCACGCTCGGGCTGGTCGGCGAGTCGGGCTGCGGGAAGTCGACGCTCGGCAAGACGGTGCTGCGCCTGCACGCTCCCGACACGGGGCGGATCCTGCTCGAGGGGCGCGACCTCGCCGCGCTCGACCGCCGCGCGCTGCGGCCGCTGCGGCGCGACGTGCAGATGATCTTCCAGGATCCGTACGCGTCACTGAATCCGCGCGCGACCGTCGCCCGGATCCTCGCCGAGCCGCTTCAGGTGCACGGCATCGGCAGCACGGCCGAGCGGCGCGAGCGCGTCGCGTGGCTGATGGCGCGGGTCGGACTGCGGCCCGAGCACGCCGAGCGGCTGCCGCACGAGTTCTCGGGCGGCCAGCGCCAGCGGATCGGGATCGCGCGGGCGCTCTCGCTCAGCCCGAAGCTGGTCGTCTGCGACGAGCCGGTCAGCGCGCTCGACGTGTCGGTACGCGCGCAGGTGATCAACCTGCTGACCGGGCTGCAACGCGAGCTCGGGCTGTCGTACCTGTTCGTCTCGCACGACCTGTCGGTGGTGCGGCACGTCGCCGACCGGGTCGCCGTGATGTACCTCGGCCGGATCGTCGAGATCGGCGAGCGGCACCGGATCTTCGGCGCGCCGGCGCATCCGTACACGCAGGCGCTGATCGCGTCGGCGCCGGTCGCCGACCCGTCGCTACGCGACCGGCCGCGCGCGCTGCTCCAGGGTGACGTGCCGAGCCCGCTCGACCCGCCCTCCGGCTGCCGGTTCCGGACCCGCTGCCCGCGTGCGACCGACGTCTGCGCCGCGGCGGTGCCGGCGCTTCGCACGCTCGACGGCGACCACGCCGTCGCCTGCCACCACGTCGTCGTCGCCGGACCGACTCCGGCCGGGACGGCGGCCCCCACACCGAAGGAGCGAACCCCATGACCCACCGCATCGGAATCGGCAACACCGGCCAGGCGATCGAGGCCGAGAACGGGCAGACCGTGCTGCAGGCGGCGCTTGCCGCGGGCATCGACTTCCCCTACGGCTGCGCGACCGGCAACTGCGGCCTGTGCGTCTGCGAGGCGAAGGGCGGCGAGGTCGACCTGCTGCCGTACGCCGACGGCGCCCTCGGCCCGGCGCAGCAGTCGCGCGGCTGGACGCTCGCCTGCCGCGCGGTGCCGCGCGGTGACCTCGACGTGCGCTGGCTCGCGAACTTCCCCGCGGGGGACTGAGTCTGCCGCACGGCGGGCGCGCCGGCGCCGCCGCCGGGATCGCGACGCTCCCGGACAGCACGCGACGCTCAGCCGGGCGCCGCGCGACGCGCCTCCTCGCGCAGCCGGCGCGACTCCTCCAGCAGGTAGCGCTGGTAGTCGTCGAGGTCGCCGTCGAACGGCTCGAGCCGTCCGCGCCCGACGAGCCAGAACTCGTCGCAGACGCTGCGCAGCAGCGCCCGGTCGTGGCTCACCAGCATCAGCGTGCCCTCGAAACGGTTCAGCGCCATCGCGAGCGCCTCGCGGGTCACCAGGTCGAGGTGGTTGGTCGGCTCGTCGAGCAGCAGCAGGTTCGGCCGCTGCCAGACCATCATCGCAAGCACCAGCCGCGCCTTCTCGCCGCCGCTCATCGTGCCCACCGGCTGGCGGATCATGTCGGCACCGAAGTTGAAGCTGCCGAGGAACGCGCGCAGCGCCTGCTCGCCGGTCGCCTCGCGCGCGGCGGCGCCGGTCTCGCGCGCCAGCCGCACCATGTGGACGAGCGGGTCGTCGGACGGGCTCAGCACGTCGAGCTCCTGCTGCGCGAAGTAGCCGATCGTCAGGCCCCGCCCCTCGGTGATCTCGCCGCCCAGCGCAGCCAGGTCGCGCGCGATCGTCTTCACGAAGGTCGACTTGCCCTGGCCGTTGGCCCCGAGGATGCCGATCCGCTGGCCGCCGAGCACCGAGCGGCTGACGCCGCCCACGATCACCCGGGGCGCGCCGTCGACGACGTAGCCGAAGTCGGCGCGCGAGATCGACAGCATCGGGTTCGGCAGGCTCAGCGGCTCGCGGAACTCGAACTCGAAGTCCGCGCTCGCCAGCATCGGCGCGACCTTCTCCATGCGCTCGATCGCCTTCACGCGGCTCTGCGCCTGCCGGGCCTTGCTCGCCTTGGCCTTGAAGCGGTCGATGAAGCGCTGCAGGTGGGCGATGCGCTCCTGCTGCTTCGCGAACGCGGCCTCCTGCTGCAGCAGCTGCACCGAGCGCAGCTCCTCGAACTTCGAGTAGTTGCCGCCGTAGCGGACCAGCCGGGCGTTGTCGACGTGGACGGTGACGTCGGTGACCGCGTCGAGGAACTCGCGATCGTGGCTGATCACCAGCATCGTGCCGGCGTAGCCCTTCAGCCAGGCCTCGAGCCACACCAGCGCGTCGAGGTCGAGGTGGTTGGTCGGCTCGTCGAGCAGCAGCAGGTCGCTCGGGCACATCAGCGCGCGGGCGAGCTGCAGCCGCATGCGCCAGCCGCCGGAGAAGCCGTCGACAGGCTGCTCGAGCTCGTCGGGGCCGAAGCCGAGGCCGAGGATCAGCGCCTGGGCGCGCGCGACCGCGTCGTGCTCGCCGGCGTCCGCGAGGTCGACGTGAGCCTGCGCGATCGCCATGCCGGCGTCGGGATCGTCGGGGTCGCGCTCGAAGTCGCGCTCGGCGATCGCGAGCGCCTCGCGCAGCGCGCCCAGGCGCGTGTCGCCGCCGATCACGAACGCGGTGGCGCTCTCGTCGGTCTCGGGCATGTCCTGCGCGACCTGCGCGAGCCGCCACTGCCTCGGATACGAGACCTCGCCCGCGTCCTCGGCGAGCGTGCCGTCGAGCAGCCGGAACAGCGACGACTTGCCGACGCCGTTGCGTCCGACCAGGCCGACCCGCTCGCCGGGGGCGACGACGACCGAGGCGCGGTCGAGCAGCTGCTTCGCGCCTCGGCGCAGGACGACGTTCTTCAGGGTGATCAAGGGGGAGGACGCTCCGGCGCGACGCGGGGCCCGAGTCTAACCCCGTCGCGGCGCGCGGGCGGGCGCTACGCGCCGGCCGAGGCCGGCGGCGGCGTGTCCTGCCGCGCGCAGCGCGGCAGCGTCACGCTGAACGCCGCACCGCGGCCGGGCCCCTCGCTCGCGGCCGCGGCGCGCCCGCCGTGCAGCTCGGCGAGCCGCCGCACCAGCGCGAGCCCGATCCCGAGCCCGCCCTCGGACCGCCGCCCGCCCTCGTCGAGCTGCACGAAGGGCTCGAATAGGCGCGACAGCTGCGCGGCCTCGATCCCGATCCCGGTGTCCTCGACCCGCAGCTCGACCTCGAGGTCGCGTTCGAGCGCGACCACCCGGATGGTGCCGCCCTCGGGCGTGAACTTCGACGCGTTGTGCAGCAGGTTGCCGAGGATCTGCGCGATGCGCGCCGGGTCGGCGTCGACGACGCAGGCGTCCGCCGGCAGAGTCGCCTCGAGCCGCTGGCCGCGCTCGCGCGCGAGCGGCTCGGCGCCCTCGAGCGCGTCGCGCACCGCGGCCCGCACCGACATCGACTCGCACCGCAGCGCGATCAGGCCGCGCGAGACGCGCGACACCTCGAGCAGGTCGTCGACCAGCCGCTTGAGCTGCGCGCGCTGCCGCCCGGCGATCGCGAGCCACTCGCGCTCGGGCGCACCGAGCGCCTCGCTGCGCTCGAGCAGCCGCAGCGCGTTGGTGAGCGGCGCGAGCGGGTTGCGCAGCTCGTGCGACAGCACCGCGAGGAACTCGTCCTTGCGCCGGTCGGCCTCGGCGAGGTTCGCCTCGCGCTCGCGCAGCCGCGTCTCGATCGCCTTGCGTTCGGAGATGTCGCGGACCTGCACCGACAGGCCGTCGCCGCAGGGGGCGACCTCGACCTCCACCCAGCGACCGTCCTGCCGCACCGACGGCGCCTCGACCCGCGCGGTGCCGCGCTCTAGCATCGCGCGGCGGAACGGCCCGTCGAACGCCGAGCCCGCGGCCGCCGGGAACACCTCGTACACCGAGCGGCCGAGCACCTCCTCGCGGCGCCGGCCGAAGTGGCGCTCGGCGCAGGCGTTGAAGAACACGATGCGCCACTGCGGGTCGCAGACGTAGAACGCGTCGCGGATGCCCTCCAGCGCGAGCAGCGGCGGAAACGGCAGGGGCGGGCCCCCGTCGGCCGGGAGCGGCGGCGTGTCGGCCATGCGCCAGTGTGCACGCGCGTCGCGATCGTGGCCACCGCGCCGGCCGGGCGTCCGCGCGCACGGACCGGACGTCCGCCGCCGCTGCCGCGACGCCGGGCGCCGGGGCGAGGGACGCGCGATGTGCATCACGCGCCAGCTCCGGTCGTCCCTGCGCGCCGCATCGGCGGCGGTGCTGCTCGCCGCGCTCGCCGGCTGCGGCACCTGGACGCACCCCACCAAGCCCGAGTCGGCGTTCCCCGCGGACCGCATGGGCTGCGAGCAGTGGGCGGTCGGCCTGTACCCGGTGGCCCTCGTGCAGCGGCAGGTCACGCCTGCGCGCCAGGAGCCGCCGAAGACGAGCTGCACGACCCGCGACGCGCACACCACCTGCACGACGACGCCCGGCGCGTGGGTCGGCCCGACCTTCGCGACCGAGGACGCGCACGCGTCGCGCCGCGAGAGCGCGATCGGCCAGTGCCTGCGCTCGGCGGGCTGGACCTGGAAGCTCGACTGATCCGTCCGACGGGTCCGCGCGTTGCCGCGGGCCGCGCGCTGCGCTAGCCTCCACGCGAGCCCCATTCCGACGGAGGCGCCGATGGGCGCGACCGAACCGATCGACCCCGCCGATCTGCACGCAGCGTCCGCGCCGGCCGACGACGACGCGAGCTTCGACGCATCGCGCGACGCGATCGCGCACGCCGCCGCGTGGCTGCCGGGCGGCGTGTCGAGCAGCTTCCGGCTCGGCATGGCGCCGCACCCGCTGGTGTTCGAGCGCGCCTCGGGCGCGTGCCTGCACGACGTCGACGGCAACCGCCTGGTCGACTACTACCTCGGCATGGGCCCGATCCTGCTCGGCCACGACGCGCCCGAGGTGGTGAGCGCGGTCGCGGCGCAGCTCGGGCAAGGGATCCTGTACGGCGGACAGTCGCGCATCGAGGCGCGCGCGGCCGAGCTGCTGTGCGCGATGGTGCCGTGCGCCGAGCGGGTCCGCTGGGCCGGCTCGGGTACCGAGGTCGTGCAGCTCGCGCTGCGCGTCGCGCGCGCGGCGACCGGCCGCGCGGTCGTGCTGAAGTTCGAGGGGCACTACCACGGCTGGCTGGACAGCGTCGCGGTGTCGACCTCGCCCGCGCCCGACGCGGCGGGCCCCGCCGACGCGCCGCGCCGCGTGCACGGCTCGCTCGGGCAGGACGAGGCCGCCACGGTGCACACCGAGGTGCTCGGCTGGAACGACCTCGGCGCGCTCGAGCGCCGGCTCGCCGGGGGCGACGTCGCCGCGGTGCTGATGGAGCCCGCGATGTGCAACGCCGGCGCGATCGCGCCGGCGCCCGGCTACCTCGAGGGCGTGCGCGCGGCCTGCACGCGGCACGGCACGGTGCTGGTGTTCGACGAGGTGATCACCGGCTTTCGCGTCGCGCCCGGCGGCGCGCAGCAGCTCTACGGCGTGACGCCCGACCTCGCGACCTTCGCGAAGGCGATCGCGAGCGGCTTCCCGGTCGCGGCGCTCGCGGGGCGCGCCGACCTGCTCGAACGCTGCGCGGGCGGCGGCGTGCTGCACGGCGGCACCTACAACGCGCACCCGGTCACGATGGCGGCGACGGTCGCGACGCTCGAGGCGATCGCCGACGGCTCGGTCCACCGCACGATCGCCGCACACGGCGAGCGGCTGATGGCGGGCATCGACGCGCGGCTGCGCGCGGCCGGGATCCCGGCGGTGGTGACCGGCTTCCCGCAGGTGTTCCACGTCGCGTTCGGGCTGGACGCGCCGGCGCGCGACTGGCGCGGGCTGCAGCGCGCCGACCGGCCGCGCTACCTGCGCTTCGTGCGCGAGCTGCTCGCGCGCCGGGTGCGCGCGCTCGAGCGCGGCGCGTGGTTCCTCTCGCGCGCGCACGACGAGGCGATCGTCGACGAGACGCTGCGTGCGGTCGAGGTGGCGGCGGAGCGGGTCGCGCGCTCGGGCTGAGCCGTCCGCGCCGCGCGCTACCCCACCGCGGCCGACCCGTCCGGCGCGACCGCGACCGCCGATCCAGGCGCCGGCCAGCCGATGCAGTCCGGATGCGCGCGGAAGTTCCGCAGCCACCACGCCCAGTCCTCCGGCACCAGCGAGAACGGGTCGGGGTGCGCGAGCTCGCGCGCGGCCCACAGCGGCCAGTGCGGGTTCGACAGCGCGGGCCGGCCGAGCATCACCAGGTCGATCGCCTCCTCGCGGATCACCCGGTCCGCCACTGCGGGCAGCCCGAGGTTCCAGCTGGTCGCCACCGGCAGGCCGGTCTCGCGGCGCACGCGCGCCGCGCGCCCGACCATGAAGGCGAGGTCGGCGAAGGGCTTGGGCGACATGTCGTCGGTATTGAAGCCGATGCTGACGTCGGCGAGGTCGAGCCCGCGCGCCTTCATCATCCCGACCGCGGCGATCGCGTCGTCGAGCGTCGTGCCCGCCGGATTCAGGTCGTCCGCGCCCAGCCGCATCGTGAGCGGCAGCCGCTCGGGCCAGACCTCGCGCACCGCGTCGATCGCGCCGAGGTGGAAGCGCACGCGGTTCTCGAGCGAGCCGCCATGGTCGTCGGTGCGCCGGTTGGCGAGCGGCGACAGGAAGCTCGCGCCGAGGTAGCCGTGCGCGAAGTGCAGCTCGAGCCACTCGAAGCCGGCGTCGAGCGCGCGGCGCGCGGCGTCGGCGTACGCACGGTGCAGCCCGGCGATCTCGTCGCGCGTCAGCGGATGCACCGGGTACGGCCGGACGCCGCCGTACGGGACGTCCGACGGCCCGCGCACCTGCCAGCCCTCGGGGTGCTCGGGCGGCAGCTGCACGCGGCCCTTCCACGGCGCGCACTCGCTGCCCTTTCGCCCGGTATGGCCGAGCTGGATCGCGGGCACCGCGCCCATGTCCTTCACCAGCCGCGTCATCCGCGCGAAGCCCTCGACCTGCGCGTCGTCCCACAGCCCCGCGCAGTGCACGCTGGTGCGCCCGTCCGGCGTGATCGCGACCTGCTCGGGGAACACCAGCCCGAAGCCGCCGGCCGCGCGCGAACCGCACAGCATCAGGTGGAAGTCCCCGACGCGTCCGTCGACGGCCCGGTGCTGCGTCATCGGCGACATCGCGATGCGGTTGCGCAGCGTGACGTCCTTGAGGGTGAACGGGCTGAAGAGATCGGGCATGGCGGCGGGGATCGTGACGGCGGGCGGCGGCCCCGCGATCTTCGCATCCCGGCCGGCGCGACCGTTCCGGACGGCCAAGCCGGGGTGCCCGCCCGCGGGCCCGGCGCGTGCCTGCCCGGTCGACTTGACCCCGATCAACACGCCCCGCGCGGGCCACGCCTACGATCGACCCGGTGGAAGCGACCCAGCCCGAAGCGCCCGGCCCCGCCGGCGCCGCGCCCGCGGACGCGCGCCGGCCGCTCTTCGTCGCGCGCGGGCTCGGCAAGGTCTACCGGACCGGCGAGATCGAGGTGGTCGCGCTGCACGACGTCGACCTCGACGTGCGTCGCGGCGAGTTCGTCGTGCTGCTCGGCCCGTCGGGCAGCGGCAAGTCGACGCTGCTGAACATCCTCGGCGGGCTCGACGCCCCGAGCTCGGGCGACGTGCGCTTCGAGGACCACCCGCTGACCGGCGCGTCCGACGCCGAGCTGACCGCCTATCGCCGCGACCACGTCGGCTTCGTGTTCCAGTTCTACAACCTGATCCCGAGCCTGACCGTGCGCGAGAACGTCGCACTGGTCACCGACATCGTGCGCGACCCGATGTCGGTCGACGAGGCGATCGACCTGGTCGGACTGACGCCGCGGCGCGACCACTTCCCCGCCCAGCTGTCGGGCGGCGAGCAGCAGCGCGTCGCGATCGCGCGGGCGATCGTCAAGCGCCCGCAGGTGCTGCTGTGCGACGAGCCGACCGGCGCGCTCGATTACCGGACCGGCAAGCTCGTGCTCGAGGTCATCGCGCGGATCAACGCCGAGCTCGGCACGACCGCGATCGTGATCACGCACAACGCGGCGATCGCGGGGATGGCCGACCGGGTGGTGTACCTCGGCGACGGCACGATCCAGCGGATCGAGTCGAACGCGACGAAGCTCGCGCCGTCCGAGCTGTCTTGGTGAACGGCCGATGAAGGCGCTCGATCGCAAGCTGCTGCGCGACCTGGCCCGGATGTGGAGCCAGGCCGCGACGATCGCGCTGGTCGTCGCGAGCGGCGTGGGCGGCTGGCTCACCAGCCTGTCCGCGGTCGACTCGCTCGCCGCCGCGCGCGACCGGTACTACGTCGAGGGCCGCTTCGCCGACGTGTTCGCCGAGCTGGTGCGCGCGCCGCGCGACGCGGCCGACGCGCTGCTCGCGGTGCCCGGCATCGCCGACGTGCAGCCGACCGTCGAGCGGCTGGTGCGCGTCGAGGTCGACGGCGTGGCCGACCCGATCATCGGCCGGCTGATCGGGGTCGACACGCGGCGCGCGCGTCGGCTCAACCGCGTCGACGTGCGCGCGGGCCAGCCGCTCGAGGCGGGCGCCGCGCTGCGCGGCGACGGCACGATCGACGCGCTGGTGTCGGCGGCCTTCGCCGACGCGCACCGGCTGCGGCCCGGCTCGACGGTGCACGCGCTGGTCAACGGCCGGCGGCGCGCGCTCGCGATCCGGGGCATCGCGCTGTCGCCGGAGTACGTGTTCGCGCAGCTCGGCGGCGCGCCCGACCTGCGCGGCTACGGCGTCTTCTGGGTCGACGAGCGTGCGCTCGCCGCCGCCTACGACATGGACGGCGCCTTCGACCACGTCTCGATCCGCCTCGCGCCCGGCGCGGACGAGGCGGCGGTCGTCGCCGAGACGACGCGGCGCCTCGCGCCCTGGGGCGCGCGCGACGCGCACGGCCGCGCCGAACAGCCCTCGAACCGGATGCTCTCGGACGAGATCCGAGAGCAGCGCGTCATGGGCACGGTGCTGCCGGTGATCTTCCTCGCGGTCGCGGCGTTCCTGCTCAACGTCGTCGTCTCGCGACTGGTCGCGACGCAGCGCGAGCAGATCGCCGCGCTGAAGGCGCTCGGCTATCCGAACGCGACGATCGCGGCGCACTACCTGAAGCTGGTCGGGCTGATCGTACTGGCCGGCCTCGCGCTCGGCGTCGCCGTGGGCGATGTGCTCGGCGCGTCGCTGACGCGGCTGTACGCCGAGTTCTTCCGCTTCCCGAGCTTCGAGCATCGCCTCGCGCCCGGGCTGGTCGCGACCGGCGCCGCGGTCGCGCTCGGCACCGCGCTCGCCGGCACGCTGAACGCGATCTGGGCGACCGTGCGGCTGCCGCCGGCCGAGGCGATGCACGCGCCCTCGCCCGGCCGCTACCGGCCGACGCTGGTCGAGCGGCTCGGCGTGCGCGGCCTGGGCACCGCGCAGCGGATGATCCTGCGCAACATGGAGCGCCGGCCGTGGCGCACCGCGCTGTCGGTCGGCGGCGTCGCCGCGGCGGTCGCGATCGTGATCGTCGGCGGCTTCGTGCGCGACGCGATGGACGCGATCGTGCAGTCTGCCTTCGGGCGCGCGCTGCGCGCCGACGTCGTCGTCTGGATGGCCGACCCGGTCGACGACGCGACCCGCCTCGCGCTCGCCCGGCTGCCGGGGGTGATCGCGGTCGAGGCGGGGCGCGACGTCGCGGTGCGCTTCGTCGGCGCGCACCGCGTCGAGCGCGGGCAGATCCACGGCCGCGTCGCCGCGCCCGACCTGAACCGCATCGTCGACGTCGACGGCCGCGTCGTCACGCCGCCGGACGATGGCCTCTTGATGACCGACCGGCTCGCCGCGAAGCTCGGCCTCGCGGTCGGCGACACCGTGCGCGTGGAGGTGCTCGAGGGCGCGCGCCGCACGCTCGAGGTGCCGATCGCCGGCACGGTGCGCGAGACCATGGGCCTGAACGCCTACATCGAGCGGCGCGCGCTGAACCGCCTGCTCGGCGAAGGCGACCTCGCGACCCAGTACGCGCTCGCCGTCGAGCGCGGCGCGGAGCCGCGGCTGCTCGAGGCCGCGCGCGGGCTGCCCCGGCTCGCCGGCACGTTCAGCAAGGCCACGCTCGAGCGCAACATGCGCGAGATCAGCGCGCGCAACGTGCGCATCATGAGCACCATCATGACGGTGTTCGCCGCGGTGATCGCGGTCGGGGTCGTCTACAACAACGCCCGCATCGCGCTCGCCGAGCGCACCTGGGAGCTCGCGAGCCTGCGAGTGCTCGGCTTCACGCGCGCCGAGGTCTCGTCGCTGCTGCTCGGTGAGCAGGCGCTGGTGATCGCCGCCGCGCTGCCGCTCGGCCTCGTGCTCGGCCGCGTGCTGGTCCACGGGATCGTCGGGCTGCTCGCCTCCGACCAGTTCGAGTTCCCGGTCGAGATCCTGCCGCGCACCGACGCGTGGGCCGCGAGCTGCGTCGTCGTCGCCGGCATCGCGAGCGCGCTGGTCGTGCGCCGGCGCGTCGACCGGCTCGACCTGGTCGCCGCGCTGAAGACCCGCGAATGAGCCGCCGCCACCCCCTCCTCCTCCGACGGGCACCGTGATGAAACGCCGCACCCTCGTCCTCCTCGCCGTCGCGCTCGTCGCGGGCATCGCGCTGCTCGCCTGGGCGTTCGCGCCGCAGCCCGTCGAGGTGGCGGTCGCGCGCGCCGACCGCGGCGCCTTCGAGCAGACGATCGACGAGGACGCGCGCACGCGGCTGCACGACCGCTACCTGGTCAGCGCGCCGCTCGCCGGCCGGCTGTCGCGGATCGCGCTGCGCGAGGGCGACGCGGTCGAGGCCGACGCGGTCGTGGCGACGCTGTCGCCGGCGCTCGCGCCGCTGCTGGACGATCGCGCGTTCACCGGGCTGCAGGCGCGCGTGGAGGCCGCCGAGGCGGGCGTGCTGCGCGCGGCGGCGCGCATCGAGCGCGCGCGGATCGCGGTCGAGCAGGCTCGCGGCGACGCGGCCCGCAGCGAGCAGCTCGCGCAGAAGGGCTTCGTGTCGCCGACCAAGCTGGAGACCGACCGGCTCGCGACCGCCGCGACCGCCCGCGAGCTCGAGGCCGCCGAGCAGGACCGGCACGTCGCGACGCACGACGTCGAGCAGGCGCGTGCCGCGCTCGGCGCCGCGCGGCGCGGCGGCGGCGGCCGGCCCTTCGAGGTCCGCGCGCCGGCCGCGGGCCGCGTGCTCAGGGTGGTGCAGGCGAGCGAGGCGACGGTCGGGCTCGGCGCCCCGCTGCTGGAGCTCGGCGACACGCGGCGGCTCGAGGTGGTGGCGCAGCTGCTGACCGTCGACGCGCTGCGCACGAAGCCGGGCGATCGCGTGTCGATCGAGCGCTGGGGCGGGCCCGGCAGGCTCGAGGGGCGGGTGCGGCTCGTCGAGCCCGCGGCGTTCACCAAGGTCTCGGCGCTCGGCGTCGAGGAGCAGCGGGTGAACGTGCTGATCGACATCTCGAGCCCTCACGAGGCGTGGCGCGCGCTCGGCGACGGCTACCGCGTCTCGGTGCGGATCGTCGTGCTCGAGGTGCCTGACGCGGTGCGCGTGCCGGTCGGCGCGGTGTTCCCGCTGCCGCGCGAGGCCGACGCGCCCGGCGAGCCTCGCTGGGCGGCGTTCGTGCCGCGCGACGGGCGCGCGCGCCGCGTGGAGATCGACGTCGGCGCGCGCAACGGCACGCATGCATGGGTCCGATCGGGTCTCGCGGCCGGCGACGCGGTGATCGTGTATCCGCCGTCGGCGGTCGACGAGGGCGTGCGCATCCGGCCCCGCTGAGCGCCGGGGACGCCGTCATCCGGCGTTCATCCGCGCGTCGGCGCAGGCTCATCGGCGCTTCAGCCCGGGCTCATCGCGGCGGCTGGTCGCGATCTCCTGAAGGGCTGGCGCCAGGTCGACATCCGCAACGCGGGCATCTTCATCGCCGGGGACGTCGCGACGACGACGGGCGATGTGCCGATCATCGACAAGGACCGCGGATCGGTCCGCCCGTCGGCCGCCCGGGGAACCTCGAGCCGGTAGTCCATGCCCCGCACGGTGTGGATCGGCACGACCGGACGACCCTCGTGGAGCATGGCGCGCAGCCGCCGCTTGCGGACGTCGACGACGTCGGTCGGCGGATCCTCGCCGGTGGCCCTGATGAACGGCGGATGAATGCGGCGGCCGTGGGATCGCGCCGCGGCTCTGCGGTCCGTCCTCGGCCCCGCGCCCGTGCGGACGGCCGCGCAGCGACCGCGGGGTCCGCCCCGTCGCGCCTGCGCCGCAGCGGGCCGCCGGCCGGCGCCGCCGCGGCGCCTTTCGCCCGCCGCGCCCGCCCCGCGCCCGGCGGCCGAGGGGTCGCGGTCGGCTACCCTAGCCGGATGAGCTGGTCCGCCCCCGCCCCCGAGCTGGTCGCGCTGTTCGAGCAGACCGTCGCCCGCGACGCGCGCATCGAGCGGCGCACGCTGTTCGGCTGCCCCGCCGCCTTCGTCGGCGGCCACCTCGCGGCCACCGTGTTCCGCGAGCAGTTCGTGCTGAAGCTGGGCGCCTCGGACCTGGCCCGCCTGCACGAGGGCCGCGCGCCGGTCCCCTTCGAGCCGCTCGAGGGCCGCCGCATGCGCGAGCTGTACGTCGTGCCGCGCGGCGTCGCGGGCGACCGCGAGACCCTCGACGAATGGATCGCGGCCGCGCTCGACCGCGTGGCCGCGTGGCCGCCCAAGGGCGGACGCCCCCGCGGCGCCCCGCGCGCGCGGCCGGCACAGAGCGGGCCCGACCCGCTGCACGGCCTCGGCCCGCGCTCGCGCGAGATGCTCGGCCAGGCCGGCATCGACTCGATCGAGCGACTGCGCGAGCTCGGCTCGGTCCGCGCCTACGTCGCCGTCAAGCGCGCCGGCTGCGGGCCGAGCCTGAACCTGCTGTGGGCGCTCGAGGGCGCGATCACCGGCCGGCGCTGGCAGGACGTCGCGCGCGAGGACCGCACGACGCTGCTGCTCGCGCTGGAGGACACGCTGGCGGTGCCGCTGGGGGCGATGCAGGACTGATCCGCACCGGGCGGGGCGACGTTCCCGCGGAAACGCACCGCCGGTCGCCCACCTCAGCGGGGCACGAACCGCGGTCCCTCGAACGCCCTCACCGCCGGCGGCTCGCCGTCGAAGCGCGCCACCTGCACCAGGCAGCTCTGCGCCGCGCACCCCTGCGAGAACCGCGACGCACCCGCGTCGCGCGTCAGCGTGTTCGGGTTGCCGTGCCGGTCGAGCGAGGCCGGGTCGCCAGGCACCTCCGGGTCCCACCACGCGCCGGTCGACAGCACCGCGACGCCGCGCAGCAGCCCCGCGTCGAGCCGCGCGCCCGCGAGGCACGCGCCGCGGTCGTTGAAGACCCGCACCAGGTCGCCGTCGGCGATGCCGCGCGCGGCCGCGTCGTCCGGATGCAGCCGGATCGGCTCGCGCCCGGCGACCTTGTTCGCGAGGCTCACCGTCGAGTGGTCGAGCTGCGAGTGCAGCTTGGTGTGCGGCTGGTCGGACAGCAGGTGCAGCGGGAAGCGTGCCGCCCCGGCCGCGCCGAGCCATTCGACCGGCGCTCGCCACACCGGCATGCCGGGGCAGTCGTCGAGGCCGAAGCCGGCGATGGTCTCGGAGAAGAGCTCGATGCGCCCGCTCGGCGTCTCGAGCCGATGCGCGACCGGGTCGGCGCGGAACTCGGCGAACGCGACCACCGGCCGGTCGTTCGCCGGGATCCGCACGCCGCCTCCCGCCCAGAACGCGTCGAACGGCGGCAGCTCGATGCCCGCCTGCGCCCACTTCGGAACCGTCTCGCCGTACAGCCGCTCGAGCCAGCCGCGCGCGTCGAGCCCCTCGGTGAACGCGTCGCCGCGGCCGAGCCGCTCGGCGAGCGCCGCGAAGATCGCGTAGTCGTCGCGCGCCTCGCCCGGCGGATCGACCACGCGGCGCATCGCGATCAGCAGCGGGTCGCGCAGCCCGTGGCCGATGTCGTCGCGCTCGAGCGTCGTCGTCGCCGGGAGCACCACGTCGGCCATCTTCGCGTGCGCGTTCCAGACCTGCTCGTGGACGAACACCGCCTCGGGTCGGCGCCAGGCGCGCGCGAGCCGGTGCAGGTCCTGGTGGTGGTGGAACGGGTTGCCGCCCGCCCAGTAGACGAGCCGGATGTCCGGGTACGTGCGGCGCTGGCCGACGTAGTCGAAGGACTCGCCCGGGTGCAGCAGCATGTCGGCGATCCGCGCGACCGGGATGAACGCCTCGACCGCGTTGCGGCCCTGCGGCAGCGTCGGCCCGGGCATCAGCCGGTGGCCGCTGCCGAGGTTGTTGGTCGGCCCGTAGGCGAGGCAGAAGCCGCCGCCCGGCAGGCCCACCTGCCCGAGCACCGCCGCGAGGCCCACGCCCGCCCAGAACGGCTGCTCGCCGTGGTCGGCGCGCTGCAGCGCCCAGGCGACGTTGACCAGCGTGCGCGTGGCGGCCATCCCGGCGGCGAGCGCGCGCAGCCGCGCGGCGGGCACGCCCGAGATCGCGGCGGCCCAGTCGGCGTCCTTCGCGACGCCGTCGTCCTCGCCCGCCAGGTAGCGCGACCAGCGCTCGAACCCGACGCAGTGCGACGCGAGGAAGGCCGCGTCGTGCCGACCCGCGCGCACCGTCTCGCAGGCGAGCGCGAGCATCACCGCGGTGTCGGTGCCGGGCCGGATCGGGATCCACTCGCGCGAGGCGTCGGGCACGCCGAGGTCGTCGCGCACCGGGCTGAAGTTCACGAAGCGGCAGCCCGCGCGCGCGAGCGACGCGAGCCCGCCCGGCAGCCGGTGCTCGGAGGCGCCGCCGGCGCCGATCTGCGCGTTCTTCGCGGGTGCGCCGCCGAACGACACGAAGAGCCGCGTGTGCGCGGCGAGCGTGCTCCAGTCGTGCGCGTGCGCGAGCATCCGGTCCATCGACCACGCGACCCACGGCATCAGCGCACGGCCCGCGCCGAGGCTGTAGCTGTCGACGTGGCGCACGTAGCCGCCGAGCACGTTGAGGAAGCGGTGGACCTGGCTCTGCGCGTGGTGGAAGCGCCCGGCGCTCGACCATCCGTACGAGCCGCCGAAGATCGACGCGTTGCCGTGCGCATCGATCGTGCGGCGCAGCTCGTCGGCGACGAGGTCCAGCGCCTCGTCCCACGACACCTCGACGAAGGGCTCGCGCCCGCGGCCCTCGCCGCGCCGCGGGTCGCCGGGCGCGCGCTCGAGCCAGCCGGCGCGCACCGCGGGCCGCAGCACGCGCTGCGAACGGTACGCCGCCCACATCGCCTCGCCGATCGGGGTCGGCGACGGATCCTCGCGCCACGGCGCGAGGCCGACCGGCATGCCCGCGTCGCGGCGCACCTCGTACGCGCCCCAGTGCGACGAGGCGAGCTCGACGCCGATCGGTGCGGCGCGGATCATTGCGTTCTCCTCCGGGCGGAACGTCCCGCCTTGCCATCCCGGAGCGACTCTAGCATCATCCCCGAAGACGGACCGTTCGTTCCGCATTTCGAAACACCCGGTCCCTCGCCCGTCGCTCCGGCCGGCCATGCGGCCGCCTGCCCACTCTCCAGGACGCTCCCCGGCACGATGAACAACACCCTGATCAAGGGGCTCGGCCTGCTCGAGGTGCTCGCGCACTCGGAGCGTCCGCTCGGCGTGACCGAGCTCGCGACCCGCGTCGGCATCGGCAAGAGCAACGTGCACCGGCTGCTGCAGGCGCTGGTCGAGCTGGGCTACGTGCGGCGCGACGCCGACAACGGCGCGTACGCCGCGTCGATCCGGCTCTGGGAACTCGGCTCGGCGGTGCTCGCGAACCTCGACCTCAAGCGTGCCGCGCAGGGGTGGATGGACTGGCTGCTCGACCGCACCCGCGAGACCGTGCACCTGTCGGTGCTCGACGGCGACGAGGTCGTCTACGTGCACAAGCTCGACAGCCCCGAGCCGGTCCGCGCCTACACGCAGATCGGCGGCCGCGCGCCGGCGCACTGCGTCGCCACCGGCAAGGCGCTGCTCGCCTGGACCGGCGAGGCGCACCTCGACTCGATGGCCAGGCGGCTGCGTGCGCACTCGCCTCGCACCGTCACCGAGCCCGGCGAGTTCCTGCGCGAGATGGAGCGCGTGCGCCAGTCGGGGTACGCGGTCAACCGCGGCGAGTGGCGCGAGAGCGTCGGCGGCGTCGCGGCGCCGGTGCGCGACCCGGGCGGGCGCATCGTCGCCGCGGTCGGCGTGTCGGGGCCGATCGAGCGGCTGCGGCCGTCGGGCTTCAAGGCGCTGTCGGTCGACGTGATCCGCGCAGCCGAGGGCGTCGGCGCCGCGCTCGCCGGCGACGAACGCTCATCCGCCCCGCCCGCCGCGCCGCGGCGCGTGGCGTGACCCCCTCGTCGTCTCGCCGGAGGCTGCCGTGAACGACCGCACACCGCCCCGCCCCGAGGCCGCGACCGCGCGCCGACGGATCGTCGCCGCCGGCGCCGCCGCCTCGCTGCTGGCCGCGCTGCCCGCCGCGCACGCGCAGGGCCGCTGGCCCGAGCGACCGATCCGCTTCGTCGTCCCGTTCCCGCCCGGCGGCAACAGCGACGCGCTCGCGCGCACGCTCGCCGAGCGGCTGCGCGAGCACCTCGGCGGCGCGACGCTCGTCGTCGACAACCGCCCCGGCGGCACGACGCAGGTCGGCACCGAGTCGGTCGCGCGTGCCGAGCCCGACGGCCACACGATGCTGCTCGCCGCGGCCACGTCGTTCACCGTGCTGCCGAACCTGAGGAAGCTGCCCTTCGACCTCGACGCGAACTTCGAGATCGCCGGCGGCATCGCCGACTACATCGCGATCGTCACGGTCCGCAAGGGCCTCGGCGTGAAGACGCTCGGCGAATTCGTCGAGCTGGCCAGGCGCCAGCCCGGCAAGCTCACCTGGGGCTCGGCCGGCAGCGCGTCGGCCGGCCACATCTACGGCGAGCAGCTGAAGAAGCACGCGGGCATCGACATGCTGCACGTGCCGTTCAAGGGCTCGGCGGACGCCGCGACCGCGCTGGTCGGCGAGCAGATCGACATGATCATCGACGGCGTGGGCCTGGGCCTCGCGCGCGGCGGCCGCGCGGTCGCGCTCGCGACCTTCTTCGGCCGCCGCCACCCCGAGCTGCCCGACGTGCCCGCGATCACCGAGACCGGCGTGAAGGTCGAGCTGCCCGCGGGCGGCTGGGGCATCGCGTTCCCGAAGGGCACGCCGGCGCCGATCCTCGCGCAGGCCGGCGCGGCGCTGGAGAAGGCGCTGGCCGAGCCGGACACGCGGGACAAGCTGCTGCGCGCGAGCGTCGTCGCGATGTGGACCCCGCCCGCCGAATACCGTCGCGCGCTGCAGTCCGCGCGGACCTACTACGCCGACCTGCTGCAGTCGATCGGCATGAAGCAGGAATGAGGCAATGAGTGCCGCACGATCGCATCGGAGGGCGGAGCCGGGGTTTCGGCGGGCACTGCCCGCCGCCGGCGTAGCGCCCTGCGCCTGCAGGCGCAGGGCAGCGCGCCCCCTAGGGGGTCGGTCCCGACAAGGGACCGACGGCCGCGGGACCTGGGGGGCAGCATGACCGCGACGCGCCCCGACGCCCTCCGACCGCTCGCCGGCGTGCGCGTCGTCGAGTTCTGCCACGTCGCCGCAGGTCCCTTCTGCGGGATGCTGCTCGCCGACTTCGGCGCCGACGTCGTCAAGGTCGAACCGCCCGACGGCGACGCGATGCGCCAGTGGCCGCCGATCACCGACGGCTTCTCCGAGAACTTCGCGTCGATCAACCGCGGCAAGCGCTCGGTCGTGCTCGACCTGAAGGACCCGGGCGCCCGCGACGCCGCGCGCGCGCTGGTGCTCGAGGCCGACGTGCTCGTCGAGAACAGCCGGCCCGGGGTGATGAAGCGGCTCGGCCTCGGCTGGGACTGGTTCGGCGCGCGCAAGCCCTCGCTCGTCTACTGCTCGATCTCCGCGTTCGGGCAGGACGGCCCGCGCGGCGCCGAGGGCGGCTTCGACCTGACGATCCAGGCCGCCGCCGGCGTGATGAGCGTGACCGGCGAGCCCGACGGCGCGCCGGTCAAGGCGGGCGTACCGCTGGTGGACTTCGGCGCCGGGCTCTACGCGGCGTTCACGATCGCCTCGCTGCTCGCGCGCGTGCGCGCCGGCGGCGCGGGCGGCCACGTCGACGTGCCGATGTTCGCCACGACGATCGCGATGTCGGCGCTGCAGACCAGCGAGTACTTCGGCACCGGCCGCAACCCGCGCAAGCTCGGTTCCGCGCATCCGCGCAACGCGCCCTACCAGGCCTACCGCGCGCGCGACGGCTGGTTCGCGATCGCCGCGGGCAACAACAAGCTGTGGCAGCAGGTCTGCGAGATCGCCGGCACCGCCGAGCTGCTCGCCGACGCGCGCTTCGCGACGCCGACGCTGCGTGCGGCGAACCAGGCCGCGCTGCGCGACCTGCTCGAGGCGCGCTTCGTCCTCGAGGACGCGGCGACCTGGCTCGGGCGCTTCGCACCGGCCGGCGTGCCGAGCGCACCGATCAACGGCTACGCCGAGGCGCTCGCCGACCCACAGGCCGGGCACCTCGGCCTGGTGCGCCCGATGACGCTGCCCAACGGCGTCGCGACGCGCACCGTCGGCTGCCCGGTGCGCCTCGACGGCACGGTCGTGCCGGTCGAGACCCGGCCGCCCGCGCTCGGCGAGCACACCGATGCGGTGCTGGCGCGCTCCCGATCGGCCGGCTGAGCCGCGCGCCCGCACATCGTTCGCATCGCACCCCGCCGCACGACGACACCGCATCAACGCACCGCAGGACCACCGACCATGAGCACCGCCGACCGCCACGACCCGATCGACCCGATGCGCCCGCTGCGCGACTTCGTCGTCGGCATGACCCGGCTCGCCGAGCGCACGAGCGACGAGCGCACGATCCTCGCCGAGGGCCGCGCGCTGCTGTCGGCGCTGCTGGCCGACGACCGCTGGCTGCCCGACGCGTACGCGCAGGCCCCGGCCGGCGAGTACCGCCAGTACCTGCTGCACTGCGACCCGCTCGAGCGCTTCTCGGTGGTGAGCTTCGCCTGGGGGCCGGGCGCGCGCACGCCGGTGCACGACCACACCGTCTGGGGGCTGGTCGGCATCCTGCGCGGCGCCGAGTCGTGCCGCGAGTACGCGCCCGACGGCCCGACGCGCGTCGTCGACGGCGGCCGCGAGCACCGGATGGATCCGGGCGCGATCGAGGCGGTGTCGCCGACCGTCGGCGACTGGCACGTGGTGTCGAACGCGATGCCCGACCGCACCTCGGTCAGCATCCACGTCTACGGCGCGAACATCGGCGCGGTGCGCCGGCACATGATCGACGCACAGGGCGCGGTGGCCGACTTCGTGTCAGGCTACTCGGTGCCCTCGGTGCCGAACCTGTGGGACCGCGCGCCCTCGGTCCGCGCGGCGATCGCCGCCGGCCCGGCCGCCCGCTGAGCCGCAGGCCATGAAGGACGCCTGCGGCCTCGTGCGATGACCGCCCCCTCCGACCTGCCCGCGACCGTCCGCACGGCGCGCACCGAGCCGGCGGTGCCCGCCGCCGGCCCCGAGGCGACGCTGCGCATCGACGACGGCGTCGCGCTCGTCGAGCTGGCGCGGCCCGCGCGCGGCAACGCGCTGTCCGCCGCGCTGGTCGAGACGCTGATCGCCGCGGTCGGCCGCGCCTGCGCCGACGCGTCGGTGCACACGCTCGCGCTCGTCGGCGCCGGCCGGCACTTCTGCACCGGCTTCGACCTGACCGGCCTCGAGGACAGCAGCGAGGGCGACCTGCTGATGCGCTTCGTGCGCGTCGAGACGCTGCTCGACGCGGTGTGGCGCGCCCCGGTGCGCACCGTCGCGATCGCGACCGGCCGCACCTGGGGCGCGGGCGCCGACCTGTTCGCCGCCTGCGACGAGCGAGTCGCCGCGCCCGACGCGAGCTTGCGCTTTCCCGGCGCCGCCTTCGGCATCGTGCTCGGCACGCGTCGCCTCGCCGAGCGCGTCGGCGCCGACCGCGCGCGCGCCTGGGTGTCGACCGGCGCGACGCTCGATGCGACCGCCGCGGCCGCCGCCGGGCTCGCGAGCCATGTCGCGCCCGCGCCGCCCGAATCGGACACCGCGCTCGGCGGGTGGCGCCGCGAGGCGCTCGCCGAGGCGCTCGCCGAGGCGCCCGCGATCGACCGCGAGACGCTCGCCGCGATCCGTGCCGCGAGCCGGCCCGCCGGCGGCCCCGGCGCCGACGCGCTGGCCGACGCCGACCTCGCCGCGCTGGTGCGCTCGGCGTCGCGGCCGGGCCTGAAGGCGCGGATCCTCGCCTATCGCGAGCGCAGCCGCGCGGCGTCGCCACGCCCGTGATGAGGCGGCGGCGCGGACCGCACGACGACACGAAGAACACGCAGGACACACAGGGAGCGGACAGATGGAGATGGTCAAGGTCACCGACTTCGACGACGGCACGACGCTGATCGCGATCGACCGCCCGAGGCGCAAGAACGCGATCTGCGCGGTCACCGCGGTCGAGCTGCAGCAGGCCTTCGCCGCGTTCGACCGGTCGGAGACGCAGCGCGTCGCGGTGATCACCGGCAGCGGCGACGACGCGTTCTCGGCTGGCGCCGACGTGTCGAACATCCCCGAGCTCTGGCGCTGCATCCCGACGGTGGGCATCACCACCGAGAAGCCGGTGATCGCCGCGGTCGGCGGCTGGTGCGTCGGCGGCGCGCTGGTGCTGGCGATGATGTGCGACCTGCTGGTGGCCGCCGACAACGCGAAGTTCTCGTACCCGGAAGCGAAGCTCGGCTTCACCGGCGGGCTGATCTCGGCGCTGCCGACGCGCATCCCGCACAAGATCGCGATGGAGCTGATCATGCTGTGCAACACCATCGACGCGAAGCGCGCCTACGAGGTCGGCTTCGCGAACCGCGTCGTGCCGACCGGCACGCAGGTCGACGCCGCGCTCGCGATGGCGCGCGAGATCGCGACCTTCGCGCCGCTGGTGCTGAAGACGATCAAGCGCTTCGTCACCCAGGAGGTGATGCCGCAGGGGCCGTCGGAGCGGATGGCCAAGGCCGCGCGCGACCTCGGCGCGGTCCGCGAGAGCGAGGACGGCCGCGAGGGGCAGCGCGCGTTCCTCGAGAAGCGTGCGCCGAAGTGGGTGGGGCGATGAGCGCCGCCCGCGTCCCGACGACCCGCCGCGCGCTGCTCGCCGGCGCGGCCGCGCTCGCGATCGCCCCCGTCGCGCGCGCGCAGCCGCGCTGGCCCGATCGCCCGCTGAAGCTGGTCGTGCCCTACCCGCCCGGCGGCAACGCCGACGCGATCGGCCGCTGGGCCGCCGAGCGCCTGTCGACGGGCCTCGGCCAGCAGGTCGTCGTCGAGAACCGCGCGGGCGCCGGCGCCAGCATCGGCGCGCAGGCGGTCGCGCGCTCCGCCGCCGACGGCTACACGCTGCTGCTCGCGCCGACCGCGGTGATGGCGATCACCCAGCACCTGCGCAAGGTGCCCTACGACCCCGACGCCGACTTCGCTCCGGTGTGCTGCCTGTCGAACAGCTACGGCCTAGTCGCGGCACGCCGCGACCTGCCGGCCTCGACCTACACCGAGTTCGTGCCGCTCGCGAAGGCCGCGCCCGGCAAGTACACCTTCGGCTCGGTCGGCCCCGGCACCGCGACCCACCTGACCGGCGAGATCGCCGCGATGCGCGCCGGGATCAAGCTGCACCACGTGCCGTACAAGGGCTCGGCCGAGTCGCTGACCGACCTCGTCGCCGGCCGCATCGACCTGATCTTCGACCCGGTCGCGCTGCAGCAGGTCAAGGCCGGCGCGGTGAAGGCGCTGGCGACCACCGGCGCGGTGCGCCACCCCGAGCTGCCCGACGTGCCGACGCTGAAGGAGCAGGGCATCGAGATGCCCGACAGCGGCTGGTTCGGCCTCTTCGCGCCGAAGGGCACGCCCGCCGAGGCGATCGCGCGGCTGGCCGCCGAGCTCGAGCGCGCGACCGCGGCGCCCGGCGCGCGCGAGGCGCTGGTGCGCTTCGGCCAGCATCCGATGTACCTCGGGCCCGATGCGTTCGCCGCACGCGTGAAGGCCGACACCGTGCTGTTCCGCGACCTGATCGCGCAGCTCGGCATCAAGCTGGACTGAACCGACGATGACGACCCCGACCGACTCCGCGGCTTCCTCCCCCGAGGCCCGCGCCTTCGCCGGCGTGCGCGTGCTCGACTTCACCCACGTGCTCGCCGGCCCCTACGCGACCGGGCAGCTCGCGATGCAGGGCGCGGACGTGATCAAGGTCGAGCCGCGCACCGGCGACGGCATGCGGCTCACGCCGGTCTCGCGCGAGTGGTCCGAGCGCGGGCTCGGGCCCGCGTGGATGGCGGTCAACGCGAACAAGCGCAGCGTGACGCTCGACCTCGCGAAGCCCGAGGCGAAGACGATCGTCCACCGGCTCGCGAAGACCGCCGACGTGGTCGTCTCGAACTTCCGGCCCGGCGTGATGGACAAGCTCGGCATCGGCTGGGAGGCCCTCTCGGCGCTGAACCCGAGGCTGATCTACGTCGAGATGTCGGGCTTCGGCTCGACCGGCCCCGAGCGGCGCACCGCGAGCTTCGACGGCAAGATCCAGGCGATGTCGGGGCTGATGAACCTGACGGGCGAGCCGGTCAACGGCCCGATGCGCGCGGGCTTCGCCGCCGCCGACGTCGCCACCGGCATCACCGGCGCATTCGCGATCGCCACGGCGCTCTTCCAGCGCACCCACACCGGCCGCGGCCAGTTCGTCGACGTCGCGATGCTCGACTCGATGCTCGGCTTCCTCAACGGCCAGATCGCCGAGTGGACCGTCACCGGGTACCGGCACCCGCAGTACGGCAACCGCTCGGTCAGCATGAAGCCCACCGCCGACCGCTTCCGCTGCGGCGACGGCTGGCTGGTGCTCGCGGTGCTGACCGAGCCGCAGTTCGAGCGGCTGATGACGACGCTCGGCCGACCGGACGCACTCTCGGAGCCGCGCTTTCGCGACTGGTTCTCGCGGATGGAGCACGACGGGCCGCTGCGCGAGGTGATCGAGGCCGCGCTCGCCGGCGGCACCCCCGAACAGTGGGCGCGGCGCCTCACCGAGGCCGACGTGCCGTGCGCGGTGGTGACCACGCTCGCCGACATCCTCGAGCATCCGCAGCTCGAGCACCGCGGCTTCCTGCAGACCGCCGAGACGCCGCACGGACCGGTCACGCTGGCCGGCCCGGCGTTCCGCTTCGCGCACGGGACCGGGGGCATCGACCGGCCGATGGCGACCCTCGGGATGCACAATGACGAGGTGCTGGCCGAGCTCGGCTACGACGCGGCGGCGATCGCCGCGCTGCGCGAGGCCGAAGTGATCTGAGCGCGCGCCGCGCGCGGCCCGAACGACACGGAGACACGATGACGACCCCCTACGAAGACCTGTGCCTCTACATCGACGGCGAGTTCGTCCAGGGCGGCGGCCGCCGCGAGCAGGAGGTGTTCGACCCCGCCACCGGGCAGTCGATCGGCCGCCTGCCGCACGCGACGCCGGCCGACCTCGACCGCGCGCTGGGCGCCGCCGAGCGCGCGTTCAGGACGTGGCGTCACTCGTCGCCGCTCGAGCGCAGCCGGATCCTGCGCAAGGTGGCCGACCTCACGCGCGAGCGCGCGCAGGCGATCGGCCGCAACATCACGCTCGACCAGGGCAAGCCGCTCGCGGAAGCCGTCGGCGAGGTGACGCGCTGCGCCGACCACTGCGACTGGCACGCCGAGGAGTGCCGCCGGATCTACGGCCGCGTGATCCCGCCGCGCCTGCCGAACGTGCGCCAGCTGGTGCTGCGCGAGCCGGTCGGCGTGTGCGCGGCGTTCACGCCGTGGAACTTCCCGTACAACCAGGCGATCCGCAAGATCGCCGCCGCCGTCGGCGCCGGCTGCACGATCGTGCTCAAGGGCCCCGAGGACACGCCGAGCGCGGTCGTCGCGATCGCGCGGATGTTCCACGAGGCGGGCCTGCCCCCGGGCGTGCTCAACGTGGTCTGGGGCGTGCCGGCCGAGGTCTCGAAGCACCTGATCGAGTCGCCGATCGTGCGCAAGGTGTCGTTCACCGGCTCGGTGCCGGTGGGCAAGCAGCTCGCCGCGATGGCCGGTGCGCACATGAAGCGGGTGACGATGGAGCTCGGCGGTCATTCGCCCGCGATCGTCTGCGAGGACGCCGACATCGAGCGCGCGGCCGACATGCTGTCGACGCTGAAGTTCAGCAATGCCGGCCAGGTCTGCGTGTCGCCGAACCGGATGTATGTGCACGCGAAGGCGTTCGACCGGTTCATGGCCCGCTTCATCGAGGCGACGAGGAAGATCAAGGTGGGCTCGGGCCTCGAGGCCGACACGAGGATGGGCCCGCTCGCCCACGAGCGACGGCTGCCGGCGATGGCCGAGATGGTCGAGGACGCGACCGCGCGCGGCGCGCGCGTCGAGCTCGGCGGCTCGCGCATCGGCGATCGCGGCTACTTCTGGGCGCCGACGGTGCTGACCAACGTGCCGGACGACAGCAAGGTGATGACCCTCGAGCCGTTCGGCCCGATCGTGCCCTGCGTGCCGTTCGACGACCTCGACGACGCGATCCGGCGGGCGAACGCCCTGCCCTACGGCCTGTCGTCGTACGCGTTCACCACGTCGACCAAGAAGGCGCTCGCGCTGCAGAACGGCATCGAGTCGGGCATCGTCAACATCAACCACTTCGGCCAGGCGCTGCCCGAGACGCCGTTCGGCGGCATCAAGGACAGCGGCATCGGCAGCGAGGGCGGCACCGAGACCTTCGACGGCTACCTGGTGACGAAGTTCGTCACGCAGATGGACTGAGGACGGATGCGGCGCCTGAATGCACCCGGGGCACCGGCGGCGCGCGCCGCCGGGTCAGTCGAGGTAGGGGGCGAGGTAGCGCTCGAGCGCGGCCCCGCCCTCGCGCATCACCGCGCGCCGCTTCGCCGGCTCGGCCATCGCCCAGTCGAGCAGGCCGATCAGCATCGTCATCACCATCGTCGCGACCATCTCGGCGCGCGCGGCGGTCATGGTCGGCACGCGGCCCCGCAGCGCGGCGGCCCAGCGCTCGACCATCCGGCCGAAGCTCGCGCGCTCGGTGATCCACAGCTGCGGCGCCGAGTGCAGCGCGCGGCGCAGGCCCTTCATGCCGGTGCGCTTCAGGCGCAGGTCGACCAGCTTGTCGAAGACCGCGCGCACGTCGCGCCGCCAGTCGGACGAGTGCGCGAACGCCGCGAGCATCGGGTCGACCTTCGCGAAGCGCTCGGCCTCGATCGCGAGCGCGAGCGCCTCGATCAGCGCGAACTTGTCGGGGAAGTAGCGGTAGAGCGTCGCGATGTTGACGTCGGCGCGCTCGGCGACCGCGGTGGTCGTCAGCGCGTCGAAGCCGGCGTCGTCGAGCAGCTCGCCGGTCGCGCGAAGGATCCGGTTGACCGCGGCGCGCGCGCGCTGCTGGCGCGGCACCGTGCGCATGCGCAGGCCCGTCAGCTGCGGATCGGGATCTGCGGCCGGTACGGCAGGGGTCGAGAAGGGGCCCGGTGCGGGCGGCTTGCCTACGGAACGCATGGCATCCAGGGAACTCCGGCATTCTATCAGCGCGCGCCACGAGCCGAGCGTCATCCATCCCGCGGTCGGGTGCTTCCCGACCGCCTTCGCCGATCGACGGGCGGCCGATGCGCCGTCCCCCAGGACCCACGAGGAGACATCCGATGACCCGCACCCACGACGACAACGTCCGCGAGGACCTTCGCAACCTCGTCCACCCGTACACCCCGCTGCACGCGTTCGGGCCGACCGGCCCGATGGTGATCCGCCGCGGCGACGGCGTGTACGTCGAGGACGACCAGGGCCGGCGCTACCTCGAGGCGATGAGCGGGCTGTGGTGCGCCGCGCTCGGCTTCTCCGAACAGCGGCTGGTCGACGCCGCGACCAGGCAGATGCGCGAGCTGCCCTACTACCACCTGTTCGCCGGCCGCTCGAACGAGCCGTCGATCGAGCTGTCGGAGCGGCTGCTGCGCCTGACGGCGCACCTCGGCATGGACAAGGTGCTCTACGCCAACTCCGGCTCCGAGGCGAACGACACCGCGGTGAAGCTGATCTGGTACTACTTCAACGCGCTCGGCAAGCCCGAGAAGAAGAAGCTGATCGCGCGCGAGCGCGGCTACCACGGCGTGACGGTGATGACCGCGAGCCTGACCGGCCTGCCGTACAACCACACCGACTTCGACCTGCCGATCGGCCGCGTGCTGCGCACCGGCTGCCCGAGCCTGTACCACTACGGCCAGCCCGGCGAGACCGAGGAGGCGATGGTCGACCGGCTGATCGCCGAGCTCGAGGCACTGATCGCGCGCGAGGGCGCGGACACCATCGCCGCGTTCTTCGCCGAGCCGGTGCAGGGCGCCGGCGGCGTCATCGTGCCGCCGGCCAGCTACTTCGCGAAGCTGCAGCCGGTGCTGAAGAAGCACGGGATCCTGCTGGTCGCCGACGAGGTGATCACCGGCTTCGGGCGCACCGGCAACATGTTCGGCTGCGACACCTACGCGATCCGGCCCGACATCATGACGGTCGCCAAGGCGCTGTCGAGCTCGTACGTACCGATCTCGGGCACGCTGATGACGAGGGCGGTCTACGACGCGCTCGTCGAGGGCAGCAAGCGCAACGGCGTGTTCTCGCACGGCTTCACCTACTCGGGCCACCCGCTCGCCGCGGCGATCGCCAACGAGACGCTGAAGATCTACGAGGAGCGCGACATCGTCGGGCACGTCAAGCGCGTCGCACCGGGCTTCCAGCAGCGCCTGAAGGCGCTCGAGGCGCATCCGCTCGTCTCGTCGACGCGCGGCGTCGGACTGGTCGGCGCGCTCGAGATCGTCCGGGACAAGTCAACTCGTGCGCCGTTCGCGGCCGACTCCGGCGTGCAGGCGTTCCTCGGCAACGCGGTCCTCGCCAACGGTCTGGTGAGCCGCGCGCTGCGCGACGCGATGGCGCTCTGCCCGCCGCTGATCATCACCGAGCCGCAGGTCGACGAGCTGTTCGGCAAGCTCGGGCGCTCGCTCGACCAGACGCTCGATTTCGCGCGCACGAAGGGCGCGCTCGGCTGAGAGGGGAGCGCGCCATGCCCGTTGACGACGACGCGCTCGGGTTCTCGCCGGCCGACGACCAGCCGGTGCGCTACATCGACCGCACGCACGCGTGGTACGACGCGATCGGCACGAACAACCGGTACCGCTACGCGACGTACCGCGACGTGCCGTTCGCGCCGCTCTCGAAGCCGCTCGCCGACTGCGGCGTCGCGCTGCTGACGACCGCGGCGCCCTACGACCCCGACAAGGGCCCGCAGGGCGCGGGCGCGCCGTACAACGCGGCCGCGAAGTTCTACGCGGTCTACTCGGGCGACACCGCCGTCGACCACGACCTGCGGATCTCGCACGTCGGCATCGACCGCCGGCAGCTGACCGACGACACGAACTGCTGGTTCCCGCTGCCGGCGCTGCGCCGCGCGGCGGCGGCCGGCCGCATCGGGCGCGTCGCGCCGCGCTTCCATGGCGTGCCGACCAACCGCAGCCACCGCCACACGATCGAGGTCGACGCGCCCGAGGTGCTGCGACGCGTGCGCGAGGACGGCGCCGAGGTCGCGGTGCTGGTCGCCAACTGCCCGATCTGCCACCAGACGATGGCGCTGCTCGCGCGGCACCTCGAGGCGGCCGGCCTGCCCACGGTCGTGATGGGCGCCGCGAAGGACATCGTCGAGGCGTGCGGCGTGCCTAGGTTCCTGTTCAGCGACGTGCCGCTCGGCAACTCGGCCGGCCTGCCCTATGACGTCGCGTCGCAGGACGCGACGCTCGCGCTCGCGCTGCGGGTGCTCGAGACCGCGATCGCGCCGCGCACCACCGTGCAGAGCCCGCTGCGCTGGACGCGCGAGGCCGACTGGAAGCGGCACGTGATGGACGTGGGGTCGCTGACGCCCGAGCGGCTGCAGGCGCTGCGCACCGACTTCTTCCAGTCGAAACAGGTGTCGCACGCGAAGCGGGCGGCCGACCTCGCCGGACAGGACTGACGGCGCGAGGGCGGCGCGCCGGCCGCGTGCGCGAGCTCGGCAGCGCGCCGCTCGGCTAGCCCTGCCGCAGCAGCTGCTCCGCACGCGCCTGCACGATCCCGATCGCCCGATCGAGCGCGGCGCGCTCCTCGGGCGTCAGCGCCTCCAGCAGGAACGCCTCGCGCGCCTGCACCATCGGCACGACCCGCCGGTGCAGCGCGCGGCCGGCCGGCGTCAACCGCAGCAGGTAGCCCCGCCCGTCCTCCGGGTCCGGACTGCGCGCGAGCAGGCCGTCGCGCTCCATCCGCCCGACCGCGCGGCTCACCTGCATCTTGTCGAGCGTGCTGCTCTCCATCACCGCGGCGGTGCGCACCTCGCCGAGCTGCGCCAGCGCGGCGAGCACCCGCCACTCGTCGCGGGTCAACGCGAAGCGCTCGGCGTAGACCTGGGCGGTGGCGCGGCTGACGACGTCGGCGAGCCGGGCGAGACGGTAGGGGAAGAAGCGCTTCAAGTCCATCGCGCACATGGTATCCGAGGTTACGGCCCAGGTCGCCCACCCTGGATCGACCCCAAAACACATGTGCTTCTCGAAATCGCTTGACGACCTTTCCGCCTCGTCCATATAGTAACCGTGGTTACCATATACCCCGACGCGGCCGAAGCCGCCCCCCGGAGGAGCGCCCCATGCAGATCGAGCGGTTCCATCACGTCGCCTACCGCTGCCGCGACGCCCGCGAGACCGTCGAGTGGTACCGGCGCCACCTCGGCATGGACTTCGTGCTCGCGATCGCCGAGGACCAGGTGCCCTCGACCAAGGCGCCCGACCCGTACATGCACGTGTTTCTCGACGCCGGCGGCGGCAACGTGCTCGCGTTCTTCGAGCTGCCGAACTCGCCGCCGTTGGGCCGCGACGGCAACACGCCGGCGTGGGTGCAGCACATCGCGTTCAAGGTCGGCAGCGTCGCCGAGCTCGAGGCCGCGAAGGCGCGGCTCGAGGCCGACGGCATCGAGGTGATCGGCGTCACCGACCACACGATCTTCAAGTCGATCTACTTCCACGACCCGAACGGCCACCGCCTCGAGCTCGCCGCCGACACCGCGACGCCCGAGCAGTCGAAGCGGCTCGACGAGGTCAAGTGGGCGATGCTCGAGGAGTGGTCGCGCACGAGGCGTGCACCGAAGCACGCGGCCTGGATGCACGAGAAGGAGTTCGTGCAGGCCGGCACGGCCGCGTGACGGCGCCGCGGCCATGCTGAAGACCTACGCGTTCCCCCGCTTCGAGTACCGGCGCGCGCCGGAGCAGTCGGGCAGCCGCGCGATCCGCCACCCGGTGGTGATCGTCGGCGCCGGCCCGGTGGGCCTGACCGCCGCGCTCGATCTCGCGCGCCGCGGCGTGCGCAGCGTGCTGCTCGACGACAACGACACCGTCAGCGTCGGTTCGCGCGCGCTGTGCTACGCCAAGCGCACGCTCGAGGTCTGGGACCGCCTCGGCGTCGCCGACCGGATGGTCGCCAAGGGCGTGCAGTGGAAGGTGGGCAAGGTGTTCCGGCGCGACGATCTCGTCTATGCGTTCGACCTGCTGCCCGAGACCGGCCACCGGATGCCGGCGATGATCAACCTGCAGCAGTATCACCTCGAGGAGTACCTGGTCGACGCCTGCGAGCGCAGCGGCCGGGTCGACCTGATGTGGCGGCACAAGGTGGTCGGCCTGGTGCGGCACGACGACCACGTCGCGCTGACGGTCGACACGCCCGACGGCCCGTACCGCCTCGACGCCGACTGGGTCGTCGCCTGCGACGGCGCCAACAGCGACCTGCGGCGGATGGTCGGCGCGTCGTTCACCGGCCAGGCCTTCCAGGACCGCTTCCTGATCGCCGACGTGCTGATGAAGGCGGACTTCCCGACCGAGCGCTGGTTCTGGTTCGACCCGCCCTTCCACCCCGGGCAGAGCGTGCTGCTGCATCGAGAGGCCGACGACGTCTGGCGGATCGACTTCCAGCTCGGCTGGGAGGCCGACCCGGAAGCCGAGAAGCAGCCCGAGCGGGTGATCCCGCGGATCCGCGAGATGCTCGGGCCCGATGCCGAGTTCGAGCTCGAGTGGGTGTCGGTCTACCAGTTCGCCTGCCGGCGCATCGACCGGCTGCGCCACGGCCGGGTGCTCTTCGCCGGCGACGCCGCGCACCAGGTCTCGCCGTTCGGCGCGCGCGGCGCGAACACCGGCATCCAGGACGTCGACAACCTCGGCTGGAAGCTCGCGCGCGTGATCGAGGGCCACTCGCCCGAGTCGCTGCTCGACACCTACCACGACGAGCGCAGCGTCGCCGCCGACGACAACCTGCTGAACTCCACGCGCTCGACCGACTTCATCACGCCGAAGAGCCGCGCGAGCCGCGTGCTGCGCGACGCGGTGCTCGAGCTCGCCGAGCACGAGCCGTTCGCGCGCCGGCTGGTCAACAGCGGCCGGCTGTCGACGCCGACGCCGTACCGCGACTCGCCGCTGAACACGCCCGACGAGGACACGTTCGTCGGCGACATGCGTCCCGGCACCGCCTGCGCCGACGCGCCGGTGCGCGCGGACGGGCGCGACGACTGGCTGCTGCACCGCTTGCCGGACGGCTTCACGCTGATGGTGTTCGGCGCGACGCCGCCCGCCACGGTGCTGCCCGCGGGCGCCGACCTCTCGGTGCTGTCGATCGGCGACGACGTGGTCGACGCCGAGGGCCTCGTCGCGGCCCGCTACGACGGCCGGCCCGGCACCGCCTACCTGATCCGGCCCGACCGGCACGTCGCGGCGCGCTGGCGCGGGGTCGATGCCGGCCGGCTGGCCGCCGCGCTGGCCCGCGCGGGCGGCCCCGTCCGCAGCGAGGCGATCGCATGAAGCTGATCCGCGAGCCCAACATCCCCGACCCCGACGGCTTCTACGAGGCGCTGATCGCGAGCCAGCGCGCGCTCACCGACGAGCAGGCCGAGCGCTTCCAGGCGAAGTTGCTGCTGGTGCTCGCGAACCACGTCGGGGACCGCCTCGTGCTGGCCGAGGCCATGGAGATCGCGCGACGCGGACTCTAGCGACGCGCGCCCGCGAAGCCGTCCAGGAAGGCGGCGAGGTTGGTGCCGAGCTCGTCGACCGCGTAGCCGCCTTCCTGGACCAGCAGCGTCGGCAGGCCGAGCGCGCCGATCGCGCGACCGCAGGCCCGGAAGCCCTCGGTGCTGACCGACAGCAGCGCCGACGGGTCCTTCTCGTACGCGTCGAAGCCGAGCGACACGACGAGCGCCGCGGGACCGAACGCGCGCACGCGGCCGAGCCCCGCGTCGACCGCCGGCAGCCAGCCGTCGTCGCGCGTGCGCGGCGCGAGCGGCAGGTTCAGGTTGAAGCCGGCGCCGGCGCCGCGACCGGTCTCGTCGGCACGCCCCGCGAAGAAGGGGAAGCCGAAGTCCGGGTCGGCGTGGACCGACACGAACTGCACGTCCGCGCGCTCGTAGAACAGCCCCTGCGTGCCGTTGCCGTGGTGCACGTCGACGTCGACGATCGCCACCCGCCCGAGCGCCCGCGCGAGCCGCTGCGCGGCGACCGCGGCGTTGTTCACGTAGCAGAAGCCCGCGCCGAGGTCGGCGTACGCATGGTGACCGGGCGGACGGCACAGCGCATAGGCCTCGCGCTCGCCGGCGAGCAGCGCGTCGGCGCCGGCGACCGCGCAGTCGGCGGCGCCCTGGATGGCGGCCCAGGTGCCCGCGCCGATCGGCACGGTCGTGCTGCCGAGGTACCAGCCCGCCTGGCCCAGCACCGAGGCGGGCCGCGCGCCCATGTGCCGGCACGGGAACGCGTAGGGCAGCACCGACGCGCTGCGCGGGCCGCTCGGGAACGCCTGCGCCCAGCGGTCGTGTGCGGTGCGCAGGAACTCGAGGTAGTCGTCGGCGTGCACCGCGCGCAGCGGATCGAGGCCGTGCGCGCGGGGCGCGAGCACGTCGTGGCCACGGGTCCGCAGCGCGGCCAGCAGCGCATCGACCCGGCCCGGCACCTCGCGCGCCGCCAGCAGCTCGGCGCCGAGCGCGTAGTGGGACGGCGCGTGTCCGGCGTGGGCGTCGGAGTGGAAGACCTTCATCGGATGTCCTCGAACCCGTGCGTCTGCGGATCGGCGGGCCGGCCGGCGCCGAAATCCCATCCCCGACCCGGTGCCGCGGCGAGCAGCGCCCGCGTGTAGGGATCCCTCGGTGCGCCGAGCACCTCGGCCGCCCGCCCGAACTCGACCAGGCGCCCCTGGCTCATCACGCCGACCCGGTCGCAGATCTGGGCGGCGACCCGCAGGTCGTGGGTGATGAACAGCACCGCCAGGTCGAACCGGCGGCGGATGTCGTCGAGCAACTCGAGCACCTGCTTCTGCACCGACACGTCGAGCGCGGAGACCGCCTCGTCGGCGATCAGCACCTCGGGCTCCATCGCGAGCGCGCGCGCGATGCAGATCCGCTGGCGCTGCCCGCCCGAGAACTCGTGCGGATAGCGACCGAGCGCGTCGGGGTCGAGCCGCACCAGCGTCATCAGCCGCCGCGCGCGCTCGGCCGCCTCGGTGCGCGGCACGCCGAAGTACATCGGCCCCTCGACGATCGAGTCGCCGACCGTGCGGCGCGGATTCAGCGAGCGGTACGGGTCCTGGAACACGATCTGGATGCGCCGCCGGTGCTCGCGCAGCGCGCCGCGCGACAGGTGCGCGATGTCGGTCGCACCGAGCCGGATGCGCCCGTCGGACACGTCGACGAGCCGCGCGACGCAGCGCGCGACGGTGGACTTGCCCGAACCCGACTCGCCGACGATGCCGACCGTCTCGCCGCGGCCGATGTCGACCGACACGTCGTCGACCGCGCGCACCTCGCGTCGCTTCCGGAAGAAGCCGCCCGAGGCGTAGGTCTTGAACAGCCGCTCGATCCGCAGCATCGGCTCGCGCTGCGGCGCGGGCGGCCGCTCGGGCGGCACGATCGAGGGCACCGATCCGATCAGCATCCGAGTGTAGGGATGCGACGGCGCCGTCAGCACCTGCCGCGTCGGCCCCGACTCGACGAGCTCCCCGAGGCGCAGCACCGCGACCCGGTCGGCGATCTCGGCGACGACGCCGAAGTCGTGGGTGACGAACAGCACGCCGGTGCCGTGCGAGCGCTGCAGCTCGCGGATCAGCTTCAGGATCTGCGCCTGCGTGGTGACGTCCAGCGCGGTCGTCGGCTCGTCGGCGATCAGCAGCGCCGGGTCGAGGATCAGCGCCATCGCGATCATGATCCGCTGGCGCTGGCCGCCGGACAGCTGGTGCGGGTACGACGCGTACATCCGCGGCGGATCGGGCAGGTGCACCTGCTCCAGGATGCCGAGCACCTTCGCACGCCGCTGCGAAGCCGTCAGCGCGGTGTGCCGGCGCAGCACCTCGTCGATCTGGTCGCCGCAGGTCATGACCGGGTTCAGCGCGGTCATCGGCTCCTGGAAGATCATCGACATCCGCGCGCAGCGCGCGGCGCGCAGCCACTCGGGCGAGGCGGCGAGCACGTCGGTGCCGGCGAGCAGGATCCGGCCCGCGGTGGCGCGCAACCCGCGCGGCAGCAGTCCCATCACCGCCTGCGCGATCACCGACTTGCCCGATCCGGACTCGCCGACCAGGCACACCACCTCGCCGCGTCCGACGGTCAGGTCGACCGCGTTCACCGCGTTCGGCCGATCGGCGCCGGGCGGCAGCGAGATCGTCAGCCCGTCGAGCCGCAGCGCGGGCGCGTCGGCCGCGCCCTCGTCGCCGGGCCGAGGCGCCGCGCTCACGTGCGCCTCGCCATCTTCGGGTCCAGCGTGTCGCGCAGCCCGTCGCCGAGCACGTTGACCGCGAGCACGGTCAGTGCGAGGCACGCGCCGGGGAAGAAGATGTTGTGCGGATGGATGCGGAACACCGCACGGCCTTCCGCGATGATGTTGCCCCAGCTGGGGATCTCGGGCGGGATGCCGACGCCGAGGAACGACAGCGCGGCCTCCGAGAGCATCGCCGACGCGCAGATGAACGTGCCCTGCACGATCAGCGGCGACACGGTGTTCGGCAGCACGTGGCGCAGCAGCAGCATCGTGGACGGCGCGCCGACGGTGATCGCCGCCTCGACGTACGGCTCCTCGCGCACCGACAGCACGACCGAGCGGACCAGCCGCACGACCCGGGGCACGTCGGGCACGACGATCGCCAGGATCACCGTGACGAGGCCACCGCCCCAGATCGCGACCAGCGCGATCGCGAGCAGGATCCCCGGGATCGCCATCAGCCCGTCCATCACGCGCATCACCGGTCCGTCGAGCCGCCGGTAGAAGCCCGCCACCAGCCCGATCGCCAGACCGATCGCCACCGAGATCGTCGCGACCGACACGCCGACGACCAGCGACACCCGCGCGCCGTAGACGACGCGGCTGTAGACGTCTCGACCGAGGGCGTCGGTGCCGAAGCGCGCGACGCGCTCGACGACCTCCCCGTCGTCGCGGACCGCTTCGACCACCTGACCCGGCTTCGCGTTGCGCGACGCGGGGTCCAGCTCCGACGGATCGACGGTGCCGAGCCACGGCGCAAGCAGCGCGATCGCGGTGATGAGCAGCAGCAGCACGCCGCCCGCGATCACCGTGCGGTTGCGCAGCGCGAGTCGCCAGCGCGGCGTCGGCGCGGCGCCGCGACGCGGGACGTCCGCGTCGGCGCCGGTCGCGGCGTCGGCGGCCATCGGGTCAGTACCGGATCCGCGGATCGAGCAGCGCGTAGCCGATGTCGATCGCGAGGTTGACGAACACGTAGCCGGTCGCGAACAGCAGGATCAGCGCCTGGATCACGGGGAAGTCGCGCGACAGCACCGCCTCGACCGTCAGCCGCCCGAGCCCCGGGATCGCGAACACGCTCTCGGTGACCACCGCGCCCCCGATCAGCGCGGCGAGCCCGATGCCGACGATCGTCAGGATCGGCACCGCGGCGTTGCGCAGCGCGTGCCGCACCAGGACCTCCCGGTCGGTCAGGCCCTTCGCGCGCGCGGTCCGCACGTAATCCTCGTTCAGCACCTCGAGCACGCTGGTGCGGGTGATCCGCGCGACCAGAGCGACGTAGACGATCGCGAGCGTCACCGCGGGCAGCGCGAGCCGCTCGAGGAACGGCAGCAGCCCGTCCGACAGCCGGGCGTAGCCCTGCACCGGCAGCCACTCGAGCTGCACCGAGAACAGCCAGACCAGCAGGTAGCCGAGCACGAACACCGGCATCGAGAAGCCGGCGACGGACAGGCCCATCACCGCGCGGTCGATCCAGGTCCCCTGGCGGAACGCGGCGATCGTGCCGAGCGGCACGGCGGCGAGCACGGCGAGCGCCAGTGCCGCGGCGCCGAGCGCGAGCGTCGGCTCGAGCCGCTGCGCGATCAGCTCGGCGACCGGCTTGCGGAAGAAGTAGCTCTCGCCGAGGTCGCCGCGCAGCACGCCGCCCAGCCAGATCGCGAACTGGACCGGGACCGGGCGCTCGAGGCCCAGCTTCGCGCGCAGCGCCTCGACCTGCTCCGGCGTCGCCGAGTCGCCCGCGATCACCGCGGCCGGGTCGCCGGGCACCCATCGCAGCATCGAGAAGACCAGCACCGCGACGATCAGCAGCACCGGCACGACCGCCAGCACGCGCCGTACGAGGAAACCGAACACGGTGCGTCCCTACTTCCTGCGCAGTCCCCAGAACAGCGTGACCGGCGCGTCGAAGGTCTGCTCGAGCGCCCGGCTCAGGGCGCCGACGAACCGGGCCTCGCCCATCGGCACGAAGACCACGACCTCGTTGTTGCGCTCCTGGATCTGGCGCGCGAGGTCGCGCCGGGCCTCGGGGTCGGTGGTCCGCGTGAACGCGTCGCGCAGCCCTTCGAACTTGTCGTCGCAGGGCCAGCCGAGGAACGAGGTCTTGCAGTTCGTGTTCAGCACCGTGCGCCCGATCGGGTCGAGCGCGTCGCGCGCGTCGTAGAACGACATGAACATCGACCAGCCGCCCTCGCTCGGCTTGTCCTTCTTGCGCAGCCGCGGACCCATCGACTGCCAGTCCATCGGTGCGAGCTGCACCTTGAAGCCCGCGCGTTCGAGCTGCTGCTTGGCGAGCGGGCCGAGCGGCGCGAGCGGGCCGAGGTCGGTCGGATACGGCATCACCACCGGCGTGCCGTCGTAGCCCGCCTCCTTCAGCAGTGCGGCCGCGCGCTTCGCATCGCCGCGGACCAGGTCCTTCATGCCGACGTCGGTCGCGAGCGGCGAGCCGCAGGCGTACATCGAACGGCACGCGTTCCAGTACTTCGCGTCGCCGACGGCACCCCTCAGCGTCTGCTCCTGGCTCAGCGCGATCATCGCCGCCTGGCGGATCTTCGGGTTGTCGAACGGCGCGACCGCGTGGTTCATCCGTGCGAAGTACTGGCCGGTGGTGAACGGCTTCACGACCAGCCCCTTCTCCTTCTCGACCAGCGGCAGCAGGTCGGCCGGGATCGCCTCGACCATGTCGACCTCGCCGCGGATCAGCGCGGACACGGCGGTCTGCGGGTCGGTGATGTTGACCCACTCGATGCGCTCGAGCATCGCGACCTTGCCGCCTGCGAAGCCCGACGGCGGCTCGGCGCGGGGACGGTACTTCGGGTTCTTCACGTAGACGACCCGCTCGCCCGGCTTCCACTCGTCGCGCTTGAACACGAACGGACCCGAGCCGACGACCTGCTCCGGCTTGATCGGCTCGGCCGGATCGGTCTCGGCGACGCGCTTCGGCATGATCAGCATCGGTGACAGGCTCGGCTTCGCGAGCGTCTCGAGCACCATGCCGTACGGTTCCTTGAGCACCAGCCGGAACGTGCGCGCGTCGAGCGCATCGAGCGACTTCAGGTTCGGCGCGAGGCGCAGCCCGGTCGGGTCGCGCCGCACGAAGCGACGGATCGACGCGATGCAGTCCTCGGCGGTGACCGGCGTGCCGTCGTGCCACTCCAGGCCGTCGCGCAGGCGGAAGGTATAGGTCAGTCCGTCGGGGGAGACGTCCCAGCGCTCGGCCATCTGCGGCCGGACCTGGCCCTTCGCGTCCATCGCGACCAGCTGGTCCCAGACCAGCAGGCCGTGGTTGCGCACGATGTACTGCGTGCTCACCAGCGGATCGAGGACCTTCAGGTCGGAGTGCATGACGACCTTCAGCGTCTGCGCGCCGGCGAGCGGCGCGGCGAGCGACAGCAGCGTCGCGGCGATCAGTCTCTTCATCGGTCGGATCTCCCTCGATGGCCGGCCGTGGCCGGTTTGTTCTGTATTTCGGAATTAATGTTCCGCATTCGGTCCAGTGTCGGATCGCAGTCGCGCACCGTCAAGCCGGCGCCGCGCCCGGGGCCTGCTCGGGTGCGGGCGTGCCGAACCGCAGGTACGGCTCGCGCTCGAGCTGCTTCAGCAGGTCGACCTCCCAGGTCAGGTACTGCCGCATCGCCGCCTCGACGTCGTCCTTGTGCGCCCACGGCGGGTACCACATGTCGTCGGTCGCGGTCAGCAGCAGCGGATCGTCGTCGCCGGGACAGGCTTCGACCGGCTGCCCGGCCGCGCGCCACGCGGCGCGTCCGCCGTCGAGCCAGCGCACGTCGGTGCGACCCAGCGCGATCGCATCCTGCGCGGCGTGCGGCGCGAGGCGACCGTCGTTGCAGCAGAAGACCAGCGGCGCCTCGAGCGGCAGGGCCGCGAGCGCATCGGCGAGCCGCGAGCGCATCGCGTAGCACGAGCCGGGAATGCGGCCGTTGCGGTACCAGTAGCTGTCGCCGACGTCGACGATGCGCACACCGCCGCGCGGGAGCGCCGCGGCGAGCCCGGCGACGTCGATCGCGGCCGCGGCGATCCGGTCGGCGCCGAGCGCGGGCACGCGGACCGGTCCGGTCTCGAGCGCGCCGTCGAGTCCGCCGAGCAGCACGTGCACGTCGGTCCAGCCCATCTGCGCGAGCCAGTGCGCGGTCATCGGCGCCTGGACCGCGTGCCGGTCGACCAGCACGATCCGCGCGTGACGGACCGCGGCGAAGGTGTCGGTCGCCTGCACCAGCTGCCCGCCCGGCGCATTGAGGCTGCCGGGCAGGTGACCGGCCGCGAACGCGTCAGGCAGGCGCACGTCGAACACATAGGTCGTGCGGTGGCGCTCGGCACGCATCCGCTCGAGCGTCGCGACGTCGACGAAGCGCACGGCCCACCGGCGCGCGACCCCGACCGCCAACGCCCGCGCCCGCGCGAGCCCGTCGCCGGAGGGCTCGTCGACCAGGTTCTCGCGGCCGCGGTCGGTCCGCAGCCCCGCGAGGTGCCAGCCCATCGTACCGTTCTTCAGCGCGTAGACCGGGTTCGGCAGGCCGGCGTTGCGCAGGCTCTGCGCGCCGAGGATCGAGCGGGTGCGGCCCGCGCAGTTGACGACGACGATCGTGTCGGGCGAGCGCAGCTGCGCGGGCACGCGCAGCACGAGCTCCGCCCCGGGACAGTCGGCGGCCCCCGGGATGCTGACCTGCCGGTACTCCTCGAGCGGGCGCGAGTCGAAGACGACGACGTCGCGCCCCTCGGCCCGCCAGCGTTCGAGTTCGCCGGGCTCGATCCTCGGGGTGTCGAACGCATGCTCGACATGCTCGCCGAACGCCTTCGACGGCACGTTCGTCCCCGAGAACACCTCGTGCCCCGCCGCGCGCCAGCCCTCCAGGCCGCCATCGAGGACCGACACGTCGGTCCAGCCGTGGCGCTCGAGCAGCGCGGCCGCGCGCTCGGCCTCGCCGCCGCGCCCGCCGTCGCCGTCCATCGCGACGACCCGCACGTCCCGCCGCGGAATCAGCATCGGCGCGCGCAGCTCGATCTGCGCGAGCGGCACGCTGCTCGCCGTCAGCAGGTGGCAGCGGGCGAAGGGGCCGCCGTCGCGGACGTCGATCAGCGCGATCTCGCGGCCGTCGCCGAGGCGGCCGCGCAGCGTGGCCGCATCGATGCGGCCAGGGCTCATGCCGCGCCCCCCTGCCCCTCGGCGGCGAGCGCGCGGTCGAACGCGTCGAGCCACGCATCGCAGTCGGCGGCGGTCACGCACATCGGCGGGTTGATCCTGAAGCAGTTGCGGGTCGCGCTGCCCTTCACGTTGATGAAGCCGGCGGCGCGCAGCCGCTTCTGGATCCGGTCGCCGGCGTCGACCGCGGGCACCCGGGTGCCGCGGTCCTTCACCACCTCGATGCCGAGGATCAGTCCGCTGCCGCGGACGTCGCCGATCAGCGGGTGGCGCGCCTGCAGCGTGCGCAGCCCGGCGAGCAGCTGCGCGCCGCGAGCCTTCGCGTTCGCCTGCAGCGCCTCGTCCTCGAGCACCTGCAGCACCGAGCGCGCCGCGGCGACCGCGACCGGGTTGCCGCCGAACGTGTTGAAGAAGCGCACCTGGGTGAAGGACTCGGCGATCTCGCGGCGGCAGACCACGCCGGCGATCGGCAGGCCGTTGCCCATGCCCTTGCCGATCACGACGATGTCCGGCATCGCCTCGTGCGCCTCGAAGCCCCAGAAGTGCGAGCCCATGCGGCCGAAGCCGGTCTGCACCTCGTCGCTGATGCACACGCCGCCGGCCGCGCGGACGATCTCGAACGCGCGCGCGATGTAGCCCGGCGGCATCGGCACGACACCGCCGAAGCCCTGGATCGGCTCGACGATCATCCCGGCGATCCGGCCCGAGGTCGACGAGAAGATCGTCCGCTCGAGCTCGGACAGGTACGGCTCGATGCCGGCGTCCGGACCGAACGCGCCCTTGTACTGGTCCGGGTGCATCGCGTGCACGAAGCCCTGCATCGCCGCGGTCGGCAGCCGGCACGGCGCGAACGCCGCGCTGCCCGACGCGCCGAAGTGCAGCCCGTGATAGGCGTTGCGCAGCGACACCATCTCGAAGTGGCCGGTGTGCGCGCGCGCCATCGCATAGGCGAGGTCGATCGCCTCGGCGCCGCTGTTGACCAGGTGGACCACCCAGTCGCCCGCCGGCATCCGCGCGACCAGCTCCTCCGCGTAGCGCACCGGCTCCTCGTTGTAGAAGAGCGAGGTGCAGTGCTGCATCCGGGCCATCTGCCCGGCGACCATCGCCTGCGTCACGGGGTGCGCGAAGCCCAGGCTGATGCAGACGTTCTGCGCGGTGCCGTCGAGGTAGCGGCGGCCTGCCTCGTCGTACACGTGGGCCCCTTCGCCGCGCACGAGCACCAGCGGGTCGTCCGCGTAGAGGGGGAAGGTCCGCAGCGACGGACTGAGGAAGCGCGCACGACGCTCGATCAGGCCGGCCCGGTCGACGGACGGCTTCGAGGCCGTCGGCACTGCGGACATGATGTCTCCCCTTCTCTTCGTGCCCCGCGATTCTGTCCACGGGCGACGGTATTGTCAAAAAAGAAATTTTTCCTGATGGTCTTTCAGGCGAGGTGGCAAGCGACCTCGCGTTCCCCGAGCGCGCGCGGCAGCGGTCGTTCGATCCGGCAGCGCGCGACCGCCTCGGGGCAGCGCGGGTGGAACGCACAGCCGTCAGGTGGATCGAGCGGCGACGGAAGCTCGCCGCGGATCGGCACGACCGTGCGCGGGCCGGCCGGCGCGAGCCGAGGTCGGGCGCCGAGCAGCGCGCGCGTGTAGGGATGCGCGGGCTCGGCGAACACCGTCGCCGCCGGCCCGCGCTCCACCGCCCGGCCGAGGTACATGACCAGCACCTCGTGCGCGAGCAACTCGACCACCGCGAGGTCGTGCGAGACGAACACGTACGCCGTGCCGAAGCGCTCCTGCAGGTCCAGGAACAGGTTCAGGACCTGCGCCTGGATCGAGACATCGAGCGCCGACACCGGCTCGTCGGCGACGATCACCGCGGGCTCGAGCGCCATCGCGCGCGCGATCGCGATCCGTTGCCGCTGGCCGCCGGAGAACATGTGGGGATAGCGGTCGGCATGCTCGGCAGACAGCCCGACTCGCGCCAGCAGCCCGTGTGCCCGCTCGCGCCGCTCGGCACGACCGAGGCGGCCGGCGATCGCGAGCGGCTCCTCGAGGATCGAGGCGACGGTCTTGCGCGGATTGAGCGACCCGTACGGATTCTGGAACACCATCTGCACGCCGCGGCGCAGCCGCCGCAGCGAGGCCTCGTCGCGGCCCGGCACCTCGCCGCCGATCCGCAGCGTGCCGGAGGTCGGCTGCTCGATCAGCGTGAGCTGGCGGGCGAGTGTGGTCTTGCCGCAGCCCGACTCGCCGACGACCGCGATCGTGCGGCCCGCGGCGAGCTCGAAGCTCAGGTCGTCGAGCGCGCGCACGGTGCGTACCGGATCGCGCCAACCCGTTCGAACCGGATAGTGCTTGGAGAGCGCGAGCGCCTGCAGTGCGGGCGTGCCATCGCGTGCAGCCGCGCGGGCCGTCGCGGCGCCGTCGGACGGGCCGGCGCCGCTCACGGCGCGGTGTCCGGTCCGGCCGACCGCCCGGCCGCGCCCTGCGAGAGCGGCGTGACCGGTGCCGAAGGCGGTGGCCCGGCCGGAGCGAGCAGGCAGCTGACGAAGCCGCCCTCCTCCGTCGGCCGGGGCTGCGGCGGCGCGTCCGAGCAGGCGGGCAGCGCCGCCGGGCAGCGCGGCGCGAACACGCAGCCGGCCGGCCGCTCGCCGCGCCCGGGCACGATCCCGGGCAAGGCCGCGAGCCGCCGCCGGCCGAGGTTCGCCTCGGGCCGAGCGGCCAGCAGCGCCCGCGTATAGGGATGCCCGGGCCGCTCGAACAGCCGCCGCGGCGTGCCGCCCTCCATCGCGCGCCCGGCATACATCACGATCACGCGATCCGCGATGCCCGAGACCAGCGCGAGGTCGTGGCTGATCAGCACCATCGACATGCCACGCTCGCGCTGCAATCGGCGCAGCAGCTCGACGATCTGCGCCTGGATCGTCACGTCGAGCGCCGTGGTGGGCTCGTCGGCGATCAGCAGGTCGGGCTCGCCCGCCAGCGCCAGCGCGATCATCACGCGCTGGCACATCCCGCCGGACAGCTGGTGCGGCCACGCGCGCAGGCGCGACTCCGGATCCGGGATCTCGACCGCGCGCATCAGCTCGAGCGCGCGCGCCTGCAGCTCGGCGCGCGGACCGGGGCGCTGCGCCGCGAGCACCTCGCGGAGCTGGTCGCCGACGGTCCAGCACGGATCGAGGCTCGCGACCGGATCCTGGAAGATCATCGAGATCCTCCGACCGATCCGTCGTCGCCGCTCGCGCGCCGACAGGGCCAGCAGGTCGACGCCGTCGAAGCGCAGCAGCCCGGCGCCGACGCGGCCCGGCGGGTCGACGAGCCCCATCGCCGCGAGCATCGACACGCTCTTGCCGGACCCGGACTCGCCGACCAGGCCGAGCACCTCGCCGCGCCGCACCTCGAAGTCCAGCCCGTCGACCGCGACCGCCGGCCGCGCATCGCGACCGAAGGCCACCCGCAGCCCCCGGACCGTCAGCAGCGGCGCCTGCGGCTCAGCCATGGTCCTTCAGCCGCGGGTCGAGCGCGTCGCGCAGGCCGTCGCCGAGCAAGTTGATCGCGAGCACCGTGACCAGGATCGCCAGGCCGGGCAGCGTGACCAGCCACGACGCCCGCTCGATGTAGTCGCGCGAGGATGACAGCATCGTGCCCCACTCGGGCGTCGGCGGCTGCGCGCCCAGGCCGAGGAAGCCGAGCGCTGCGGCTTCCAGCACCGCGGTCGAGAAGCCGAGCGTCGCCTGCACGATCACCGGTGCCGCGCAGTTCGGCAGCACCGCGTCGAACATCAGACGCGCACGGCCCGCCCCGGCGAGGCGCGATGCGACGACGTACTCCTTCGCCTGCTCGGCGATCGCCGAGGCGCGCACCAGCCGCACGAACGGCGGCAGCAGCACCAGCGCGATCGCCAGCGTCGTGTTGGTCAAGCCCGGCCCGAGCACCGCCACCACCGCGATCGCGAGCAGCAGCCCGGGCACCGCGACAAGAAGGTCGACGGTGCGGCCGATCACCGTCGCCGGCCAGCCCGGGAAGAAGGCGGCGAGCAGTCCGAGCAGCACGCCCGGCACGAGCGCCAGCGCGATCGAGGCCAGGCCCACCGCGAGCGACACGCGTGCGCCCCACACCAGTCGCGAGGCGACATCGCGGCCCAGGTCGTCGGTGCCGAGCGGGAACCGCCAGTCGCCGCCCGCCCAGACCGGCGGCGAGAGCAGCGCGTCGCGGTACTGCATCGCGGGGTCGTGCGGCGCGACCCAGGGCGCGGCGAGCGCGATCGCCACCAGCAGCAGGCAGGTCGCGAGGCCCGCGACGGCGGCCGGCCGTCCGCGCAGCGCCTTGGCCGTCCCGATCAGGCCCGCCTGCACGTCAGCGCCGCGGATGGCGGATGCGCGGATCGATCGCGCCGTACAGCACGTCGACCGCGAGGTTGACCAGCACCACCACCGAGGCGATCAGCAACAGCCCGCCCTGCAGCACCGTGTAGTCGCGGCGGTAGATGGCATCGACCAGCCAACGCCCGACGCCGGGCCACGAGAAGATCGTCTCGGTCAGCACCGCGCCGCCTAGCAGACCGCCTACCTGCAGCCCGATCACCGTGACCACCGGGATCAACGCGCTGCGCAGCGCGTGCAGTCCGACCACGCGCCAGGCCGGCAGCGCGCGCGCGCGCGCGGCGCGCACGAAGTCCTGCCCGAGCGTCTCCAGCAGCGAGGAGCGCGTCATCCTCGCCACCATCGCCATCGCGTAGGTGCCCAGCACCAGCGCGGGCAGCACCAGGTGCCGCAAGGCCGAGCGGAACGCGCCCGGCTCGTCCGACAGCAGCGAATCGACGAGCATGAATCCGGTGCGCGGCGGCACGTCGAACGCGATGTCGAGCCGGCCCGACACCGGCAGTGCGAGCGCGGGCACGAGCTCGCGCATCCACACCGAGCAGACCATGATCGCCAGCAGGCCCCACCAGTAGATCGGCATGGAGTGGCCGACCACCGACAGCCCCATCAGCCCCTGATCGATCCAGGTACCGCGCCGCACCGCGGCGAGCGTGCCGAGCAGCACGCCGCCGAACACCGAGACCGCGAGCGCGCACGCCGCCAACTCGACCGTGGCGGGAAACAGCGCGAGGAACTCCTCGAGCACCGGCCGGCCGTTGACCATCGAACGACCGAGATCGCCCTGCGCGAGCCGGCCGAGATAGCTCAGGTACTGCACCGGGAGCGGCCGGTCGAGCCCCAGCCGCGCGAGCTGCGCCTCGTGGGTCTCGCGGTCGGTGATGCGCTCGCCGAGCATCACCTCGACCGGATCGCCGGGCAGCAGCCGCGCGAGGGCGAACGCGAGCAGCGTGATGCCCAGCAGCACCGGCACCGCGGCCGCGATGCGGCCTGCGACGTAGCGCAGCATCGGCCGCGACTCGGGCCGCTCAGCGGACCGTGACCTCGTGCAGGATCGTCCGGGTCAGCGGGTCGACGCGAAAGCCCTGCACCTCCGCGCGCACCGGCTGCCACCGCTTGCCGTGCGCGAGCGTGAGGTAAGGCTGCTCGCGGTGCACGATCGCCGCCACCTGCTGGTAGGCCTTCTGCCGCTGGGCCGGATCGGTGGTGCCGCGCGCGGTGCGCAGCAGGGCATCGACGCCCGGGTTGCACCAGCGCGAGGCCGTCGGGCGCGAGCAGGTGACCAGGGGCACGAAGAAGTTGTCCGGATCGGCCATGTCGGCCGCCCAGCCGATCAGCGCGATCGAGTGCTCGCCGGCACGCATGCGCTTGAGGAACTCGCCCCACTCGTAGGAGACCACCTTCACGCGGACCCCGACCTTCGCCCAGTCCGCCTGAAGGATCTCCGCGGTCTTGCGCATGTCGGGGTTGTACTGGCGGGTGATCGGCGGCACCCAGACCTCCACGTCCAGGCCGTTGCCGAGTCCCGCGGCGGCGAGCATCCGCCGCGCCTGCTCGGGATCGTGGGGCAGCGCCTGGATCGAGGGGTCGTGACCGAGCATGCCGGGCGGCACGAGCTGCGAGGCCGGCAGTCCAGTGCCCTGGAACACCGCGTCGAGGATCGCCTTGCGGTTGGTCGCCAGCACGAGGGCGGTCCGGACCTCGCGGCTGTCGAAAGGCGGGCGCTGGGTGTTGAAGCCGACGTAGCCGACGTTGAGCCCGGCCACGTCGTGCAGCACGATGCCCCGGTCGCCGCGCATCGCCTCGACCTCCTGCGGCTTCGGGTCCTGCGACACGTGGCATTCGCCCGCCCTCAGCTTCTGCATCCGCACCGCGCTGTCCTTGACCGTCTGGATCACCAGCCGGTCGGTCTTGGCGCGGCCGCGCCAGTGCTGCGGATGGGCGTCGTAGCGGACCGCGACGTCCTTGTCGTGACGACGCATCACCCACGGCCCGGTGCCGACCGGGCGGGTGTCGAGCTCGGCCAGCCGGCCGGCGTCCTGCAGCGTCCGGGCGTACTCGGCCGAGATCACGTGCGACGTGACCATCGCGAGGTTGGCGAGCAGGGTCGAGTCGGGCTCCTTGAGCACGACGCGGACCGTGTGCGCGTCGAGCTTCGAGACCGACTCGAGGTTCGCGGCCCAGGTGTTGTTGTACGGATAGCTGCTGACGCCATAGGCCTTGTTGAACGCGCTCTGGCGGTCGCGGTAGCGGTCGAGCGACAGCACCACGTCGTCGGCGTTCAGGTCCCGGGTCGGCCTGAACCACTCGGTCGAGTGGAACTTCACGCCGCGCCGCAGGTGGAACGTCCAGGTCCGCCCGTCGCCGCTGACCTCCCAGCGCTCGGCCAGCCCGGGCACGAGCTTCAGGGTGCCCGCCTCGAACTCCACCAGCCGGTCGTAGATCGCCATGCCGGCGGCGTCGATCGTCTGGGTGGCGACCCAGCGGGCCATGTCGAAGCCCTCGGGATCGGACGAGGCACAGTAGACGAGCGTCCTGCCCTGCGCCGCCGCCCAGGGCGCGGCGAGCGCGAGGAAGGCGGCCAGGACGAAGCGGGCAGCACGGATCATCGGAATCTCCTCCAGGGTCGTGACGTCGCCGGCGGGCCGGTCGCGTCGGCTCGGTGTCCCTGGCGCCGATTGTGTCGGCACCCTCGCGCCATGTCAAAAAGAACTTTTTTTGTTTTCTTCCGATCGGGACGCGGATGCCGCCGCTCCGCTCTTCGGAGGCGGCGGCTTCGGATACCATCCATGCATGGACCGACGCCCGAGCGCCCGAGCCCGCAAGCCCGCCACGGCGGCCCGCGGCTCCCGCACTGCACGCCGTTGCGGCGACGGTCCCGCGAATCCGACTGCGCGCGCCCCGAGCGGGCGCCACACGGCGGCGCGCGCCGCGACTGAGTCGCCGGCCCGCGCTCCGCTCGCCGCGATCCTGAAGGCGGCCGGCGAGCTGCTCGACGAGGTCGGCGCCGAGGGACTGAACACCACGGCGGTCGCGCGCCGCGCGGGCGTCAGCACAGCGACGCTGTATCGCCACTTCCCCGACAAGCGGGCCGTGCTGCACGCGGTCGTGCAGGCCGTCCACAACGAGCGCGCGACGGCCGTCGGCGGCTACTACGAGCGCTTCGCGACCGAGGACGACTGGCGGGCGCCGCTGTCGGACCTGCTGTTGGACATGTATCGGATGCGGGTCGGCCGCCCGGGCGGCCGATCGACGCGACGCGCGCTGCAGACCTCGCCCGAGTTGTGGCAGTGGGACCAGCAGCAGAACGAGGAACTCGCCCGCGCGCTTGCCGCGGCGATGCGACGGCGCCGGCCCGCGCTGTCGCGGGCCCGTGCGGAGCGGGTCGCGCTGGTGATCGTCACCGCCACCGTCGCGCTGCTCGACCTCGCGTGCCTCGACGAGCGGCGCGCCCGATCGCTGCTCGAGGAGGCGATCGCGCTGCGCTCCGCCTACCTCGCAACCTACCTCGACTGACCCCCGTCGGCCACCCGGCCTGCCCGCCGCTCTCCCCACCGAGGCGCTCATGACGACATCGACGGTTTCCGATCTCTGGCGGCTCGACGCGGTCGAGCTCGCGGCGCTGGTCCGCACCGGCCGTGCGTCGGCACGCGAGGTCGCCGCCAGCGCGCTCGCACGGATGCACGCCGTCAATCCCGCGGTCAACGCGGTCACGCTCGCACTCGACGAGGAGGCGCTCGCCGCCGCCGACGCGATCGACGCGGCCCGCGCGCGGGGCGAAGCGCTGGGCCCGCTGGCAGGAGTGCCGGTGACGACCAAGATCAACGTCGACCAGAAGGGCCTGCCGACCGACAACGGCGTGCCCGCGCTGAAGGACCTGATCGCGACGACCGACTCGCCGGTCGTCGCCGCGCTGCGCGAAGCGGGCGCGGTGATCGTCGGACGGACGAACTCGCCGGCGTTCGCGATGCGCGGCCACACCGACAACGCGCTGCACGGCGCGACGCTCAATCCGTGGCACCGCGGCGCGACGCCGGGCGGCTCGAGCGGCGGCGCAGGCGCCGCGACCGCGACCGGGATCGGGACGATCGCCCACGGCAACGACATCGGGGGCTCGATCCGGTGGCCGGCGTACTGCAACGGCGTGGTGGGGCTGCGGCCGAGCCACGGCCGCGTCGCCCGGGTCAACGACACCATGGCCGTCGGACGTCCGATGTCGTCGCAGCTGATGGCGGTCGACGGGCCGCTCGCGCGGACCGTCCGCGACGTCCGTCTGGGCTTCGAGGTCATGGCGGCCCGCCCCGACGCGCGCGACAACCGCTGGGCGCCGGTGCCGCTCCGGCTGCCGTCGCCGAAGCGGCCGATCCGCGTCGCGCTCGTCACGAAGGCGGACGGTGCGCCGCCGGTCGCCGCCTCGTGCTGGAACGCCGTGAGGACTGCGGGACGCCACCTCGAGTCCGCGGGCTACGTGGTCGAGGAGGCCACCCCGCCCGACCTGCACCGGGCCAACACCCTGTGGAGCGAGATCGCGACGACCGAACAGGCCGCGATGCTCGGGCCGCGATTGGCGATGTCGGGCGACCCCGGCATCGCCGAGTTCCTCGGACACTGGTGGACGCTGCGTCCACCGAAGGACCTGCAGGGCTACATGAACGCGTTCGTCGAGCGCGACGACCTGCTGCGCCGCTGGCAGCTGTTCCTCGACGACCATCCGATCGTGGTGATGCCCGCGTCGGTCGGGCCGCCGGTGCCCGCCGGCATCGACGTGCAGGGCCGCGAGGGGGCGCAGCGGATGATCGACGCGATCTACTTCCAGCTGATGCTGCCCACGCTCGGACTGCCTGGGCTCGCTGTCCCGGTCGGCATGGACGCAGACCTGCCGATGGGGGTGCAGCTGTTCGCCGCGCGCTGGCGCGAGGACCTGCTGCTCGACGCCGGGGAGGTGATCGAGGCGCACGAAGGCGTACGTCGTCCGATCGATCCGCGCTGAGCGGCGCGCGCCCGGAGGCGCGGGCCCGCCAGGGCGCGCGGTGCGCGGTCCGGCCTTCCTTGAAGCCGGCCCGCGACGGATCACGCCGCCCTCGGGGTCCTCGGTATCGCGGGCGACGCGTGCCGGGCGATCAGCGGCACGTCCCTGGACACCGCGTCGAGGTCGGCACGGGTCGGATGCCGCCGCTCGGCGATCAGGCTGTCGTCGCAGCCCGAGCCGATCAGCGCCTCGCCCGGCGCGGGCGGGCGCTTCGCGAGTTGGTCGCCGAACGCGCGCTGCAGGTCGGCGAGGCTGCTCACCCGACCGACCGGCAGCGGCTGCAGGTCGGGCAGGCCCCAGGTCGACACGGAGTCGGGCACGTGGCCGTGCCCGTCGATGAAGCCGGGCAGCAGGGTCCCGCCCTCTGGATCGACCACTTCGGTGGCCGGCGCCCTGTGCCTCATCAACGCATCGCGAGCGCCGACCGCGGCGATCCGTCCGCCGCGCACCGCCAACGCCTGCACCCGGGCCGGCTTCGGCTCCTGCATCGTCAGGATGTCGCCGCCGACGTGGGTCGCGTGCGCCGGCTGCGCGAGCGGCGCGACCGCGCCGAGCGGCAACGCGAGCGCGCGGCGGGCCGTGGAACGGCCCGGGGTTCCTCTGCTCACCGTGTCCGGATCGCGCGCTCGAGCGCCGCCTTCGCCTCCGGCCTCGGGCTCTCGCGCAGGTACTGCAGCATCGCCACCTTCGACCACATCGGCACGTCGGGCGATTCGACCAGCGCCGCGAACCTCGGCGTCGCATCCCACACGCGCCAGGCCGCGAGGTCCTGCGCGACCAGCCCTCCGAGCGGGGCCCGGCGCTCGACGAAGCGCAGGAAGGCGTCGGCGACCGCCTCCCTCGGCACCGTGCCTCCTTCGCCGCCGTGCACCGACAGCGCGACCACGGCGGCCCGCAGCTCGGCCGGGCCGCGCGCGGGATCGTGCAGCCAGGCCTTCTCGATGCGCGGCAGCCTCTGCGCGCCGTGCAGCTCCAGGACGGCGGCGATCAGCGCCGGCAGGTCGACCGGGTCGGGCGCGGGCCTGCGCGAGGCGAGCGCGCGCTCGATGCGGGCCGCATCGGCCGGGCCGCCCGCCAGCCCGAGCAGCAGCAGGTACAGCGGCCGACGCGGCGCGAGCGCCGGGTCCTCGACCCAGCGGGCGAGCCGCGCGCCGTCGAGCGCCGCGCGGTTGGCCCTCATCGCCGCGTAGGGCGCGCGTGCGATCTCGCCGTAGGCGGTCTCGGCCACCAGTGGCTCCGGGTGCTCGAGCAGCGGCACGAGCGCCGCCACGCGCTGCGTCCAGTCCTGCGGCGTCATGTCGGCGGTCCGACGGTAGTCGGCGAGCCCGCGCAGCCAGTCGACCTGCGTCGGCGCGATCGGGCCGACCGCGCTCCATGCCTTCGAGAGGCGGTCGCGCACCAGCAGCAGCGGCCTGCCCTCGGGATCGCGGGACGCGCCCGGCACGAGCGCGGGCGGCGGCTCGCCGCGCGGGTCGCCTCGCACGAGCGTCACCACCCTCCAGCCTGCCGGCGGGCCGGTCTCCGGATGAGCGAGCAGCGCCTGCTCGGCGTCGATCAGCCGCTGCGCGACGGTCAGCGGCGCAGACGGTGCGCAGACCGCGCAGGCCCGCGCGCCCCCCGCCACGGTCGCGAGCAGCAGGCCGACCAGCAGGAGGTCGAGCCGCCCGGGCGCCCGCGCCCACCTCACTGCGCCGCCTGCCACACCACGCGCCCTTCCTTGACCGTCTGCAGCACCGCGATGTCCTTGATCGTGCGCGGCGGCACCTTCAGCGGATTGGCGCCGAGGACCACGAGGTCGGCGAGCTTGCCCGGCTCGAGCGTGCCCTTGGTGCGTTCCTCCTTGATCTGCCAGGCGGCCATCGAGGTCACCGCCTGCAACGCCACGTACGGCGACACGCGCTCGACCGGGCCGATGACCTGGCCGCTCGCCGTGGTGCGGTTCACTCCGGCATCGACGAGCGCGAGGATCCAGGGCTGCGGCGAGACCGGCGCGTCGTGCGAGAACGTGAAGGGCAGCCCCTTGCGCGACAGCGTGTTGGCGGCCATCGAGCGGTACGCGCGCTCCTTGCCCCACATCCGCACGACCGCGTCCCCGTTGGTGACGATCGAGGAGGTGAGGAAGCTCGGCACCGCGCCCACCGCCTTCATGCGCTCGACCTGGTCGGGACGCATGTAGGTTCCGTGCACGAACACCGGCCGGTGGTCGGCGCGGCCGTGACGGGCGATGGCCCGCTCGATCGAGCGCAGCGCCTGCTCGACCGCCGCGTCGCCGTTCGTGTGCAGATTGATCTGCACGCCGCTCGTCCAGTACCGGTCGAACGCCGCGTCGACGACCTCGTCCGGCACCTGGCGGAACCCGCTGTACGTACCGGTCTTGCCGGGCGGATTGGTGCTGTAGGGCTGGGTGAACCACGCGGTGTCGAGGCTGCCGTCGAGCCAGAACTTGATCCCGCCCAGGCGCACGCGGTTCACGTAGCGCGCGTCCAGATCGGCGCGCAGCGCGAGCAGCCGCTCCCGCGTGCCGCCCCCCGCGGCGCGGGCCTGGTCGACGAGCGCACCCTGGCGCGCCTCGATGCTGCCGCTCGGCGCGTTCGCGTAGTCGCGCCGGACCTCGGCCGCGGCCTTCGCAACGGCGTCGACCGCGCTGTCCTTCGAGCAGACGTACAGGTCGATCGGCAGCAGCTGCCGGTCGATGGCGTTGTGCACCAGGTCGACGTCGTCGTCGCCGAGCCCCACGCCGCAGTCCATCGCCGTGGTCTGGCCGTAGCTCATCCACAGCCTGGCGGCCTCGGTCGCGACCCGGTCGGCGAGCTCGCCGGTGAACGGGGGACGCCGGCGCCGCAGCGCGTTGAGCGCGGTCTCCTCGAGCGGTCCGGCGAGCGCGCGACCGTCGGCCTTGCGTGCGAACGAACCGCCCTCGGGGTCGGGCGTCGAGGCATCGATGCCGGCCGCACGGTAGGCCGCGCTGTTCGCCGAGCCGAGGTGACCGGAACTGTCCACGATCAACACCGGCCGATCGGCCGACACCGCGTCGAGCTCCTCGATCGTGGGCGCCCGCCCTTCCTTCAGACTGCGGGCACCGTAGCCGAAGCCGACGATCCACGCGCCCTGCGGCATCTTGGGCACGTGCGCCTTCATGCGCGCGATCAGGTCGGCGACGTCGCGGGATCCGAACAGGTCCGCGTCCATCAGGTTCTTGCCGAAGTAGATCATGTGCCCGTGGGTGTCGATGAACCCGGGCAGCAGGGTCCTGCCCTTGAGATCGACGACCTCGGTGGCGGTGCCCTTGAGCCGCATCACCGCGTCGCGAGCGCCGACGGCGGCGATCTTGCCGTCGCGGACCGCGAGGGCCTGCGCGTAGACCGGCTTCGGACCCTTCATCGTCAGGATGTCGCCGCCGACGTAGATGGTCTGGGCGGGCTGCGCGGCGGCGGCCGCGCACGCGAGCGAGAGCGAGGCGCCGTAGATCAGCGCAGGAAGGCGGGCGGGGTTTCGGGAGCGCATCGGGGGAGCCTTTCGTCGCAGTGCAGTCGCAGGACGTGGGGGACGCGGGTCGGAACGATCCGGACGGGGGCGAGGGGCGTGGGCGCGCGCGGGTGCGCGGATCAGAACCGGAGCTCGGAGGACAGCATCAGGGCGAAGCCGTCGGCATCGAGCCCGTTGGCGTAGACGGTGCGCCGCCAGGTGCCTTCGACGCCCAGCGTGGTCTTGGGGCTCGGATCCCAGAACAGGTTCAGGAACGCGGTCCGGTTGCTCGAGACGCCGCTGCCCGCGAGGTCCGCGGCATCGGCCCGGTCGATGCCGAAGCCCGCGTGCGAATGCGTCGTCGGCGTCCACCACCAGGCCGCCTCGCCCCAGCCCCCGCGGCTGCCGATCGCCCGCTGCGTCGCCCCGACCGTCTGGAAGATCGCTCCCAGGTACGGGCCCATCGCACGCCCCTGGTACAGCTCGCCCTGCAGGCCGAGCTGCCGGCCGAGCCGCACGCCGCCCTCGAGCGCCACGCCCGACATCCGGGTCTCGAACGAGGAGAACGAATTGGCGAGGTCGAACGTCCGGAACCGGCCGGTCGCGCCCGACAGCCCGAGCTCCCACTTCGGCCAGGGCACCCACGAGCCGTCGCCGTGCGGCGCGCCCGACGCATAGGCCACGCGCGCCTCGACGTTGGGCACCCCGGTGTTCTCGGTCGAGCGCAGCGTCGGCGGCTCGATGTTGGACGGCAGCGCGTCGGCGAGCGCGGCCTGCACGACGAGCCGGTCGGCGCCCCGGGCGAAGAACCGTTCGGCGCGCAGCTGCGGCTTGAACGAGTTGCCCGGATTGCCGCTGCCCGCGAACGCCGACATCCGGTCGACCATCGTCGGGATCCGCGGACTGAACACGTCCATCTGCAGGCCGGCCGCGAAGCGCCAGTCGCGGCTCGTCGCGTCGACGTAGGCGAATCCCGGGTAGAAGCCGTACTGCCCGGAGAACACGTTGCCGTCGAACAGGTACGCGAAGATCGTGCCGCCGAGCCTGAACTCGCCCAGCTGCGCGCCCTCGACACCCACGAAGATCGAGGACAGCCTCGCGTCGATCTTCGTCGTGCCGTCGCGCACGCCCGGCAGCGAGGGCAGCACGAGGAAGGGGGTGGCGTCGGGCTGCATCCGCGCCGTGGTCGTGGTGACGGTCGTGCGCAAGCCGCCGCCGAACGTGACCCGCGCGCCCTCGAAGCGCGGGCGCAGCGGCTCGGGCCCGGCCGCCACGGCGGGCTGCGGCGTGGCGGCCGGGCTCCCGGCCCGGGACCGCGCGGTGTCCGCGACGCCGGCCCCGGCCGGCGCGCCGGGTGCGGGCGCCCCGCCGACGTCGGCGGCATGGGCGGCGCCGGTCGATCGGATCCTGGCCGACAGCTCCTGCAGCAGGCGCTCCTGCTCGGCCAGCCGGGCCCGCTGCTCGAGCAGCTGGCGGTCCTGCGCGTCCAGCCGGGCGCGCTGCTCGGCGATCCGCGCGCGCAGGGCCTCGAGCTCGCCGGGAGACACCGGCTGCGCCGCCGCACCCGCGGACCAGACCGCCGCGAGCACCGCGCCCGCGAGCGCCGCACGGCCGGCGGACGGCGTCGCGCCTGCAACCTTCATCCTCGACCTCCCTCTCCGAAGAGCCGAAGATGCAGCCGCCGCGCGTCGCATCCGGATCCGGAAAATAAGTTTTCCTGGGATCGTAGCATCGGCCACCCCGGCTGTCGACGCGCGGCCGAGGACCCCACCCGCCTCGGGGAACGCCTGCGCATCGCGCGCGCCGGGCCCGCGCGCCCATCGCGGCGAACCCGCCGCCGTCCGGGGCGATCCGGTACGATCCGGATCCTGTCGCCGCCCCGCAGAGGAGACCCCGCGATGACGCACGCAGCGCTGTCCTACGACCACGGCACGTCCGACGCGAAACTGATCGGCGAGACCATCGGCAACGCCTTCGATCGCATCGTCGCCACGTACGCCGACCGCGACGCGCTCGTCGTGCGCCATCAGGGCGTGCGCTGGACCTGGTCGGAGCTCAAGCACCGCGTCGACGCGCTTGCCGCCGGCCTGCTCAAGCTCGGGCTCGAGCCCGGCGACCGCGTCGGCATCTGGGCGCCCAACTGCTCCGAGTGGACGCTGACGCAGTTCGCGACCGCCAAGGCCGGCCTGGTCCTGGTCAACATCAACCCCGCCTACCGTCGCGCCGAGCTCGAGTACGCGCTGAACAAGGTCGAGTGCAAGGCGCTGGTGCTCGCGACCGCGCTCAAGACCAGCGACTACCTCGCGATCGTCAACGACCTCGCGCCCGAGCTCGCGGCCGCGACGCCCGGCCACCTGCACGCGAAGGCGCTGCCGCACCTGCGGATCGTGGTGCGGCTCGGCGACGAGCGCACGCCGGGGATGCTGAACTTCGCCGACGTCGCCCGCGGCGGTGGCGACGCCGAGCGCGCGCGGCTCGCCGAGCTCGCGACCACGCTGCAGTTCGACGACCCGATCAACATCCAGTTCACCTCGGGCACCACCGGCTTTCCGAAGGGCGCGACGCTCACCCACCAGAACATCCTGAACAACGGCTTCTTCGTCGGCGAGGCGATCCGCCTGACGCACGAGGACCGGCTGTGCATCCCGGTGCCGCTCTACCACTGCTTCGGCATGGTGATGGGCAACCTCGGCTGCCTCACGCACGGCGCGACGATGGTCTACCCGAACGACGCGTTCGACCCGCTGAGCGTGCTGCAGGCGGTGTCGGAGGAGCGCTGCACCGCGCTCTACGGCGTGCCGACGATGTTCATCGCCGAACTCGACCACCCGCGCTTCGAAGAGTTCGATCTCTCCACGCTGCGCACCGGCATCATGGCCGGCTCGCCGTGCCCGATCGAGGTGATGAAGCGGGTGCAGTCGCTGATGAACATGCGCGAGGTGACCATCGCCTACGGCATGACCGAGACCTCGCCGGTGTCGACCCAGAGCTCGACCGACGACCCGCTCGAGAAGCGCGTCGCCACGGTCGGCCGCGTGCAGCCGCACATCGAGGTCAAGATCGTCGACGCGAACGGCCGCATCGTGCCGCGCGGCGTCACCGGCGAGTTCTGCACGCGCGGCTACTCGGTGATGCGCGGCTACTGGAACGACCCCGAGAAGACCGCCGAGGCGATCGACGCCGGCGGCTGGATGCACACCGGCGACCTCGCGACGATGGACGCCGAGGGCTACGTCAACATCGTCGGCCGCCTGAAGGACATGGTGATCCGCGGTGGCGAGAACATCTACCCGCGCGAGGTCGAGGAGTTCCTCTACCGGCACCCGAAGGTGCAGGACGTGCAGGTGATCGGCGTGCCCGACCTCAAGTACGGCGAGGAGCTGTGCGCGTGGATCAAGCTGCGCGACGGCCAGTCGTGCACGCCCGACGAGATCCGCGAGTTCTGCAAGGGCCAGATCGCGCACTACAAGGTGCCGCGCCACATCCGCTTCGTCGACGCCTTCCCGATGACGATCACCGGCAAGGTCCAGAAGTTCGTGATGCGCAAGCAGACGATCGAGGAGATGGGGCTGTCGGAGCAGAAGACGGCCTGAGGCCCGGACGCGTGCGAGTGCAAGGAATCGTCACGCGACCACCGTCGCGAGCTTGACCGTGCGCGTCGGGCCGCGCGATGCTCGAGGGCCCCCCGACCTCGACGACGCCATGCACGCCCTGCGCACGCCGCTATCCCTGCTCCACCGCCTCGTCGCGATCTGCCTCGCCGCCGCCCTCGCCGGCTGCTCGATCGCTCCCAAGGCCCCCCAGTTCAGCGGCGCCGGCACCGTCCAGTCGATCCGCGAGATCCGCGAGCCGAACACGCTCGCGACCGTCGCGGGCGCGCTCGGCGGCGCGCTGATCGGCGGCGTCGCGGGCGCCGGGATAGGCGGCGGCAGCGGCCAGGCCGCCGCGGCGTCGGTGCTGTCGGTGGCCGGCGGCACCGGCGGCGCGGCGCTCGCGCAGTGGCTCGGGATGCGGACCCGCTACGAGGTGCTCGTGCGCTTCGAGGACGGGATCGACCGCGCGTTCACGCTCGACGCGATGCCGGGCTTCAAGCCGGGCGCGACGGTGCGCGTGGTGGACGGGGCGCTGCAGAAGTAGCGGCGGATCGGCCGGCGACCCGACCGCGGTCCGGCACGCCGGGGCCGGGACCGGGGGCGCTCTCCCCGAGGATCGGCCGCCCGCCCGGCGCCGGATGCGCGGATCCCGGACCGGCCCGCCCCGAGCGGCTGGTACGCTGGGCGGATCGCGCCACCCCCTTCCCAGGAGACGCCCCCATGGACTACACCCGTTTCGGCCGCAGCGGCCTCGAAGTGTCCCGCATCTGCCTGGGCTGCATGAGCTACGGCGTGCCCGAGCGCGGCGCGCACCCCTGGTCGCTCGGCGAGGCCGAGAGCCGGCCGTTCCTGCGTCGCGCGCTCGACCTCGGCATCAATTTCTTCGACACCGCGAACGTCTATTCGGACGGCACCAGCGAGGAGATCGTCGGGCGCGCGCTGAAGGACTTCGCGCCGCGCGACGAGGTGGTCATCGCCACCAAGGTCCACGGCCGCATGAGGAAGGGCCCGAACGGCGCCGGCCTGTCGCGCAAGGCGATCCTGTCCGAGATCGACCACAGCCTGCGGCGCCTCGGCACCGAATACGTCGACCTCTACCAGATCCACCGCTTCGATCCGCAGGTGCCGCTCGAGGAGACGCTCGAGGCGCTGCACGACGTGGTGAAGGCCGGCAAGGCGCGCTACATCGGCGCCTCGTCGATGTACGCCTGGCAGTTCGCGCGCGCGCTGCACCTCGCCGATCGGCACGGCTGGACGCGCTTCGTGTCGATGCAGAACTACGTGAACCTGCTCTACCGCGAGGAAGAGCGCGAGATGCTGCCGCTGTGCCGCGCCGAGGGCGTCGCGGTGATGCCGTGGAGCCCGATGGCGCGCGGCCGGCTCACGCGGGACTGGGACCAGGGCAGCGCGCGCGCCGAGACCGACGCGTTCGGCCGCACGCTCTACGCGAAGACGGGCGACGCCGACCGCAAGGTGGTCGAGGCGGTGGCCGCGGTCGCGGCGGCCCGCGGCGTGCCGCGCGCGCAGGTCGCGCTCGCCTGGGTGCTGCAGCAGCCCGGCGTCACCTCGCCGATCGTCGGCGCGACGAAGCTCGAGCATCTCGACGACGCGGTCGCGGCGCTGTCGCTGCGCCTGGGTGCCGAGGAGATCGCGACGCTCGAGGCGCCGTACGTGCCGCACGCGGTGGTCGGGCACGCCTGAAACGCCACGACGGAGCACCGACGATGCAGGTCGACCCCCGCTCCCCGAGCAGCGCCGCCTCCGCCGACGACGAGCGGGCGATCGCCCGCTACCTGTACCTGCTGCGGACCGCCCCGCCCGATGCGATCGAGCAGGTCCACGCCGATGCGTTCCGCTCGCTCACCGACGCGCAGCGCGGCGAGCTGCTCGCGCGGATCGGACAGGTGCTGCCGCCGTACGAGCGCGGGCTCGCGGTGCCCGCCAACGGCACCCCGATCGGCCTCGCGCGCCTGATCACGCGCGCCGAGATGCGCCAGCCGGGGACGGTGGCGCGGCTGTTCGGCCCGGGCGCCGGCATCGCGGGCGTGGCGGCGTCCGGCCTCCTCGGCGGGATCGCGGGCGCGGTCGTGGCCAGTGCGATCGCGGCGCCGTTCCTCGCGGGGGCGGCGGCAGCCCTCGCCGCGGCGGCGGTCCCGGGCGGGTCGCCGTCGGTCGGGACGCCCGCGGCCGCGGACCCGGGCGACCCGCCCGCGCACGAGCTCGCCGCCGAGGCCGGATCGGTCGACGATGCCGACGATGTCGCCGACGTCGCCGACGTCGCCGACGTCGCCGATGCCGACGATGGGGACCCGGACTTCGGCCTCGACGACCTGTTCGACGCCTGAGGGATCGACGGCGCCGCGCCGGGCCCGGACCGCGCGGCGGGCTATGCTCCCGTCCATGCCGGACATCCTCACCGTCTCGAAGCTCTCCAAGACCTACGCCTCCGGACACCGTGCCCTCGACGGCGTCGACCTCGCGATCCGCCAGGGCGAGATCTTCGCGCTGCTCGGCCCCAACGGCGCGGGCAAGACCACGCTGATCAGCATCGTCTGCGGGATCGTGCGTGCGACCGACGGCAGCGTGACCGTGGGCGGCCACGACATCGTGCGCGACTGGCGTGCCGCGCGCGCGCTGATCGGGCTGGTGCCGCAGGAGCTCACCAACGACGCGTTCGAGACCGTCCGGGGCACGGTCACCTTCAGCCGCGGGCTGTTCGGCCGGCCGCCGGATGCGGCGCACGTCGAGCGCGTGCTGCGCTCGCTGTCGCTGTGGGACAAGAAGGACAACCGGCTGCGCACGCTGTCGGGCGGCATGAAGCGGCGCGTGCTGATCGCCAAGGCGCTCGCGCACGAGCCGCGCGTGCTGTTCCTCGACGAGCCGTCCGCGGGCGTCGACGTCGAGCTGCGGCGCGACATGTGGCAGCTGGTGCGCGGGCTGCGCGACACCGGCGTCACGATCATCCTCACCACGCACTACATCGAGGAGGCCGAGGAGATGGCCGACCGCGTGGGCGTCATCAGCAAGGGCCGCATCATCCTGGTCGAGGACACGGTCGAGCTGATGCGCAAGCTCGGCAGGAAGCGGCTCACCCTGCAGCTCGAGCGGCCGATCGCGCAGGTGCCGGACTCTCTCGCGCCCTACGCGCTCGAGCTCTCGGCCGACGGCGGCGAGCTCTCGTGCACCTACGACACGCGCAGCGCACAGCTCGACATGGTGGGCTTCATGCGCCGCCTCGGCGAGGCGGGCCTCACCTTCAAGGACCTGCACACCACGCAGAGCTCGCTCGAGGACATCTTCGTGGACCTGGTGAAGCGGGAGGCCGCGTGAGCCGCCGGGCCGCCCCAAGGCTCGCAGCGCCGCAGCGCGCAGCGCGCAGGCTCACCCGATGAGCTTCGAGTCGATCCGCGCGATCTACGGCTTCGAGATGGCGCGCACGCGGCGCACGCTGATGGGCAGCATCGTCTCGCCGGTGATCTCCACCTCGCTCTACTTCATCGTCTTCGGCGCGGCCATCGGCTCGCGCATCCCCGAGGTCGGCGGGGTCAGCTACGGCGCCTTCATCGTGCCGGGGCTGGTGATGCTGTCGCTGCTCACGCAGAGCATCTCCAATGCGTCGTTCGGCATCTATTTCCCGCGCTTCAGCGGCACGATCTACGAGCTGCTGTCGGCCCCGGTCTCGCCGATGGAGATCGTGATCGGCTACGTGGGCGCGGCCGCGACCAAGTCGATCGCGATCGGCCTGATCATCCTCGGCACCGCGGCGCTCTTCGTGCCGCTGCGCATCGACCACCCGATGTGGATGCTGCTCTACCTGGTGCTGACGGCGGTGACCTTCAGCCTGGTCGGCTTCATCATCGGCATCTGGGCCGACGGCTTCGAGAAGCTGCAGGTGGTGCCGCTGCTGATCGTCACACCGCTCACCTTCCTCGGCGGCAGCTTCTACTCGATCGACATGCTGCCGCCGTTCTGGCAGACGGTGGCGCTGTTCAATCCGGTGGTCTACCTGGTGAGCGGCTTTCGGTGGAGCTTCTACGGCGCGGGCGACGTGGGCCTCTACACGAGCCTGGGCGTGACCGCGCTGTTCCTCGCGGCCTCGCTGGGCGTGGTGACCTGGATCTTCAGGACGGGGTACCGGCTCAAGGCGTGAGCGGCCGTGTTCGCCGTCGAGCGATGGCGAGACGAGCGCGATCGGACTCAGGGCGCGACGACGACGAGACGCGGGAAGTGGTTCCTGTACGGAGCGGGATCGCGAGTCAGCACGCTGAAGTTCGACACCGCAGCATGCGCGCCGATGTAGAAGTCGGGGATCGGCTTCGTCCTGGAACCGCCTTGCTGCCGATACCGGGCGAAGGCCGCGGCGGTCAGCGATGCGCATGCCCAGGGCAGCGGACTGCGCACGGTGCCGTAGACGTCGAGCAAGGCATCCAGCGCATCGACATCGGGCCCGGGCACCAGCTGCTCGACCGCCCACCCGTTCCAGGGACCGGCCTCGTCGATGCAGTCGATCCAGACATTGGTGTCCAAGAGCGTTCCGGCGCTGCCGTCGTAGCCCGCGAGAACGGAGCCCGGTCGCACTAGCGACGACGACGACGCGAGGGGGCCGGCGAAACCTCGTCGCCGCGAAGGAAGGCCATGATGTCGTCGGCGTCGAGTTGCCTGAACTCGGGCGCCAGCGTGCCTCGGACCCGCGCCGCGGCCGCACGCAAGGTCGCGCGGCGGTCTTCCTTCGCTCCCGTCCCGACGGTCGTGATCACGATCCGGCTGCCCTCCAGTCCGAAGGACACCTCGCTGCCGGGCACGACGCCCGCCGCGAGGCGGATGTGCTTGGGAATGGTGACCTGGCCTTTCTCCGTGACCCGCATCGCACACCCCGAGTTGGAATCCGAAGCAA